>Ga0209370_1000365_pt1 | contig 67468 bp, 81 predicted proteins | sample AgamicAtPrz_FD_187164 | JGI IMG/M metagenome (GOLD analysis project Ga0209370, IMG submission 187164) | Agave microbial communities from Guanajuato, Mexico - At.P.rz (SPAdes) (version 2) | ecosystem: Host-associated > Plants > Phyllosphere > Phylloplane/Leaf | place: Guanajuato, Mexico...
TCGCCCCGGGCCAAATGCTCGAGCTGGTGGCCAGGCCCGCGCCCGTGCTTGAGCACACCGAAGATCACCAGCTGCAGCAGTTGGCCAGCACACCGGCCGGCGCCGGCCAGATCCTGGTGCTCGCCCCAGGCCAATTGCTCGACCTGGTGGCCAGGCCCGCGCCGAGCTAAAGCACATAGATGATCGCTAGCTGCAGCCGCTGGTGTTGATCAGATCCTCGATGCAATCGTCGACCATCGGAAAGTTCGCGCGTCCGGCGAAGCCGGCCAATCAGTGGGGGAGTGGAGGTGATCGGAGATTCCGAAATGCATGCCTTCAATTGAAGGCACATTGCGATAGTGGCCATATCGAAAATTTATGCTTACGGCTGCGCGCACACGCGCCCGGTATCGGCGGCAGGCGGCTTGCCGCCTGGGGTCGATTAATCCGGGTCTTAGCGCCCCGTAGGGGTGGCCGTAGGCCAGCCCAGGGCGAAGCCCTGGGCCGCTTAGACAGACGTTAACGCGGTGTTGGCTGCCTACGGGTGCAGGGGCCGTAGGCTCCTGCCCGGGGTTTCAGGGGCTGGAGCCCCTGAGATGCCGCGCCGTGCCGTAGGCACGAAGTGCGCGGGCATATTTGCTTTTCGAGGGGCTTGCCACCTCGGAAGTCCCTTTTTTTACCCGGAGGGGGCTACTGACAAGGGTATAAAATTCCATTTATTTCAAAGCATTGCCATCGCAACGTCTTGCGCTGCATAGCTGCGCTAGAAAAACAGTCCTTCCGCATAAAAACCTCTGCAAAATAACCCCCTGATCACTCAAACCTAAATTTCAGGCGCACGAACCCCTCCGCGTGAGCGGATCCAATAAAAGAGGGGGTCAGGCTGTATTGGGGCGTTTGTTAGCGATCGAGCGCTGTAGTTTCTCCATAGCCCCCTGGAGGCCTGCTCCTGCAACAGGCACAGTGGCATTGGCCCGCTGGGCCGGAGCAACTGGCGCAACCGGGGCAGCTGCAGACTGCGCTTCAGACTGACCTGCAGCCTTTCGCTCACGCTCCTCTTTCTCTTGCCAGCGGGTCCGAGATTGCAAACGCCGACGTTGTTCGAGTGAGTGGCGCTCAAGCTCAGACTGTCTGCGCTGAGCAATCGCTTTGAGCTGCATTTGACGCTTTTTCATCGCGGAATGTTGCACGCGGGAAAATACGTATCGGAGCCCTAAATCTGCCCAAAACCTCATCGTGAATTGCACGAGGACACGCGTACGTACCAGGTGAAGCCCAGTCTGGTCCTTCTCATCTAGCCGGATTTTCTCAATGCGCCGTTTGACGTACCCAGCCTCCTCGAGCGTGCCCAAAAGCCGGCTTAGAACCGCTTCAGAAACACCTTCAGAGTCCTCAGCGATATGCCGCTGGGTGTTCAGTACATATCGCCCACAACTGTCATCGAGATAGCCCAGGGTACTGGTGGCCAAATCCAAGCGTACAAGGAGCTGCTCTGCCACACGCTCTAGGGCAACAAATTTTTCAAGCCGAGTACGACGATCACCGTTCACACGGTCAAGCTCACGCAGATAGGTACCACGGTTTTTGACCATGCTGCCCAAGCGCTGAAATGCAGCACGAAGGAGTGGGTTCTTCAACTGTTGCTCTGTGAGATACCGGGGCTGACGATAACTCGCAGGCATCGGGGCACGCCTAGCCTTGCGGCGTAGAGCGGATTGGGGGGAGGAAGGGTCAGCCTTGACAACCGTGAGTTTGGGCTTGCGCTTGGTCACTTGTTGAGCCCCCCCAGAGTAGGCCAGGGGGCGCCATGGTGACAGGCGCTCAAGACATCAATGCGAATACCCGCAACCGCGGGCAGGAACAGCTCGTTAGTGAAATCCATTATCAAAGCCTTTCGGCGGAAAGCTGATTGGCTTGACATTTCGCAGCTTGCAAGAAGCCGCAGTGCCAGCCATAATCAGCTCACCAATTGTTGTTTGAGCAGGTCTTCCACCGTCGAAAGAGAAAAACCTGTCTCTATGTTTGCCATCAAGCCCGGTTACCAGCCGGGCTTTTTGGTTTCTGCGATCTGTGATTTACACGATCTAGTTCCTTCCTCTCAGCCGCAGTTGCTGCTCAACAGCGCGATCGGCCAATGACTTTTCCTTGAGCTCCAGCCGAAGCTGAGGATGATCCGCGCTCAGTTGTTCCTCACCCAGGAATTCCTCCACCCATTGCCGGATTCGCTCCGACAACGAAGAACCTTCCGCTCGCATCGCAGCAGAGAAACGTCTCTTGAGCTGCTCCTCGAGCTTGAAGCTGCAGACAGCAAGTTCATTAGGTTCGGGCGTCATAGAAAGCACCTGGTATTACGGTTGTACGTTCACCGGGCAGATTAGAAGTAATACCGTATTACGTCAAGGGGAGGCCGAGGCGGTAACTCTCGGCCTGTAAAGGACTTACGGCATCTTCCTTCGTAGCTTGTGAGCTATGACCACATCAATCCCAACGATCAGTGGGAAGATCGTCAGGCAAGGGCATCAGCTCGAGGTTGTGCCAAGCACCCGCTGACGCGGGGGGCGGTGGCAATTTCACTTCACGTGGTGCACGTAATTGCGGTGGGGGTACCGGATCTGTTCGACGCGACTGACTGCTTGCTGGCCGACTGAAAATCTCTGCCGGCACTGCGACATGTTGCGCTTGGTAGTTGTCCAGCCGCTTACGGCTAACCGTCAGCACCTGCGCGTCGCCGGCGCGTACCTGGTAGCCGCGGCCTTTCCTCGGCAATCTTTGCAACGCTGTGCGCCACAAAAGGGAGCTTCGGACAGCAGCTGTCGGTCGGCGACTCCACACATGCGCCCATTCCTGGCTCAGCTCGTCAAAGGCCGCCAAGAGCGGGTCCACTAGGACGAGGCTTCCAAGATCCGAGCGTCCGGGCTCCCGGTCAAGGTTCCGGAGAATCTGCTGTACATGCTGGGGACGCCTGAACGACCGACGTATCGGCAGGGGAGAGCGGGCCAGGAGATCCTCAAGCTCAGGTGGCTGGACTTCGATAAAGCGGTTGATCCGGACGGGCTCCCGCGAAAACTTGTCGATGTCCTGGATGTACAGAGCACTGCTGTGAACAATCTGCCCTTTGAAGAGGATAATGCTTTCACCTTCCTGGAGTGCCTGAACGTCCTCGACGCTCACCTTGGACTGATCAGTAAGGGTCAGAGAGCCCGATTCTTCCCAACTGCCCCCAAACATCCCGGGCTGCCGGACCATGCTGCTCACTTCTGGCGTTTTCTCTTTGCCGGCCATCAGTTGCAGGATCTCAAGCGTATCTTTCGGATCCATGATCTTGCCCGTGATCCTGGTACCCATGTTCGCGATAAGGGTCCATATCTTGTCTCCTGCCGCCGACTTCAACCGCTGCGCCTCCTGACCAGCCAGCAAAAGGCAATAGCCAAGCGAGCGGATTTGGGTGGCCAACTCACCCAGTTTGTCGGTGTACACCGCCCCGACCTCATCGCAGATCCACAGGAACGGGAACCGGTCCTTGAATTTGCGAACAATCATATTGTCCTGCGGTTTGCCCTCGATCTTCTCCCCTAAATCCTGACTCAAGACCATTGCCGCCTGCGTCACGTACAAACGCCCCAAGGTGGCGGCTTCCGAGGTGGAAATCTCCAGTGCGGGGATCAAGATCGCCAGGAGCCTGTCGTTGTGCACGACATCGCGCAAATCAATGTCACCGGCATCGTGCGCAAAGACATGGCCATAGGTGTCGTTGAAAAGCGAAAGCATCCGCGTGAACTGTTGGATCAGGTACCCGTGCTGGTTAAGTGCCTCAGGTGCCCACTCCGCCGGTGATTCCACTTTCGCCAAGTCGAAACCTGCGAGCGTGCTGAGGTAGTTCTGCAGCGGCAACCGGGCCTCCTCATGCCATTGCTCTTGAACAGATTGAATGTAGAGCTTGGCGATGTTCCGCAGGGGTAGGTGGGCCTGGATGATGCGCTGGGACATGACAATGCCCTCGCGCCGGCATTTGTACACCAGGGCGAAGACCAGAGCCTGAATCATCGCCCGGGCTTTCTCCTGCCATCCTCCGTCGTTGCCGGCCGGAGGCAGCATCGAGTCCATCAGGTTGATGATGTACGTCTCTTCAGCAATACCAAACGCATTGATTGTGTTGGTTTGAGGACGCCCTTTAGCGTCCTCAAGCAGCTCTTGCGCGCGCGATCGGCCACCGGTGATGAAGCTCATGAATCGAAGGCAGTCTTCGCGGCCGTACCTGCGAGCCAAGCCGGCGATAGCCAAAGCCACGTCGTTCTGCGCCTTACCGTCGGAATACAGAAGCCCCTTGCCGTAGCTGAGCTGTCCAAGCACGAATCCCAAAAGCATCTCCGTCTTACCGGCCCCTGTCGTGCCGAACATAATGATGTGCCGGCACATATCGTCCATGGTGAGCCACAACTCGCGCCCCGCATCACGCAGCCGCAGATAGCCGATATAGAGGATCCCTGCGGCTTTCTCCATCCTGATGCGGATTGTCGTGATAGGCAGGAAGCCAAGTAGCTTGCCTGGCACCTTCCGCGCGGTCGAAGGGTCGAGCTGGTCCATATCGCTCGGCATGCGCATTGGCATTTTCCAAGGCTCCAGCAAAAATGCCGGCGCCCAGAACAACAGGGTAGGGAAGCTCAACCACAGGCTGATCGGATAGACAAACCCTGCCACCACGGCAGACAGCATGCCCAGGGCAAGTCCCCCGGGTGACATCATCCAATCGACCAGGCTCGAGTGGTAGATGCGGCGGCTCAACCGCGCCCGATCGATGCCATTTTCATTTGTCGCCATCAGCCTTGACCTCCGAACTCATGAACCCCTTGAGCTTGCCCAAGTCGCGAATATCAGCCTGCGATACATACCGGCCATCATCAGAAATTGCCCATGGCGTACCAGGGATTCGATAGGTCCGGTAGGCCACGTCGTTGACCCCCAATGCCTTGGTTGCCATCTCGCAGTCAGACGCGGCAGCGCCGCTACCATGAGCGACCTCATCCCCATCTGGCTTCCGGCCGATCGATAGTGCGTCGTGCCCGGGATCATAAAGAGCTGTCCAGGCGGCCTTTCGCTGCTCAGGGGGCAGGCAAAGTACACCGGAAGCTGCGGCCACCGATTTGTCTTTACCGATCATCGAAACAGGGAACACAACCACGTTGAATTCATTGGCCGCGGCCTCTAGCGCAGGCTCCAACCGCTGGCAGTTTGGACAGCTCGGGTCAGCGAAGACGTAGATAGTCCGTGCGTGTCCAGTGGAATACTGCACCGTGAACAGCTCCCGGCCGGCGGCATTGGCCAGTTTCACCGGCAGCTGCTTGCGAACATTGACTGGCAGCTCCCAACCGTCGTCTGCAGCCTGTGAGGCCACTTCATTGCCCGTCAGGGGAGGGGGAGGATTCTTGAGTTGCTGCTGCACGACCGGTGCGGTCGCAACAGCAGTTGCAGCAGCGGGTTCCGCGGTTTTCGAAGTAGCGCCGAAGTAGTAAGCCGCTCCTGCCGTTGAGATTGCCAGGGCCAACACACTGATCCAGCGGCCCCATTTTTTTGGCGGTTTCGGCTGTACCATTCGAGCCTGGACGATCTGCTCGATCAGGTCATGCGCTGGGGCCCCATTAAGGTCGACAGCGAAGTCCCGCCCCCAGGAATCCCGGCAAACCACGCCTCCTTCTTTCATGAAGAATGAAGGCTGTTGACGAAGATCGATGCTGCAGAGGGCTTGATGCAGGCCATCAGTCATCGCGCGAATCACCAGTTGATGGCCATCAGTCGTTACGTTGAACTGCGATTGGGTAGCAGAAGTCATTTTCTAACCTTTTGAATGAGCACACTCCCGCTTGGCCACCTGCTCAGGAGCCACATAGAAAGGAGTCGGTGCGATGAGCAATAAGGGGAGCCGATCGGCTCAGGAACCTTCCATGTCCCCAGGTTCAGAGGGTGCGTATATGGCGTCCATTACGGGCTCCACACTTTTTTCGCGACGTTGCAATGCTTTGTTCTCAATCGTGAACACAAGGCCCAGGGTCTCGAGCTCAGCCTGCAGCCCATCTACGGCTTTGTTGACGAACAAGCCTGGCGGGGGCAGGTCCTTTGCCCGTGCTTTGATCTCGGCCCGGGCTTGTGCGGCAACCCCAGATCCCTCGACGAAGACCTTCGCGCTGTTCGCGGTATGCAGTGCGTACCACAGGGTCCGGTCTATTCCCTTGAGCCAGCGAAACTTCGGCGGTTGCAGGCGCAAGTCTCGCGCATACAGGCCGAACAATGCCGAAGCTACGTACTGGTGAGTGGCCAGCCATTCTTCGACACCAGGTGCTGCAAGCACCCGGTTGAACAGCTTGTTGGCCAGCGAGAACACAGGCGTGTAGACACTGCGCTTCCGCCGCAACGGACCTCTGACAAGGCAGGATCGATTCAAGTCATCCAGCAGCCGCATTGCTGACTTTCGATCGTCCAGGAACACTTGGGCACCGAAGATCGCGAACAAGGCTCGCTCATGGGGCGCCCAAGCAGCCAGGCTGTCCCTTCCCTCATGCCGGCGTCCCACCTGAGCTTCGAATCGGGAAATGGCCTGCGCGCGGTTGATCACCTTGTGACGAATCAACTGGTGCTGCTCGGCGAACTCCTCCGGCTTCAACGCCCAGGCGTGTTCGGGGGACGTGTCGTTCATCAGCCCATCACGCCCCGCAGCAGCAAGGATCGGGATAACCGTGGGAGCGAACGCGCTGACCAGGCCGGGGAGGGTGTGAATGTTAATCAGGCGCTTGCTGCGAAATGGGAGCATTGGATGGAGCGCCAAGCCGAGGCCGCTAAACAGCACCAGCGGTATCAGGAAGATCAGGAAAATTCCGGAAGTCTGGTTCATCACTGCCAGCCACTGTTCGAATGATACCTCCTTGGCCTGGTTCGCCAGTTCCGCAAGTAGGTTGATCTTCCCCGCCACCCAGACATGGATGACCGGAAAATCCACCATCATCCAGAGCCAGTAAAGGATCCAGCTCGTCCAGAAAACGAACGAGTCGAAGAAGAGCCAGCACAACAGGACAGCAGCGCAGACGTACAGAAATAGCTGCGCCTGCTCGCTTTCCCAGGACGTTTGGGGAGGACGGTTTTGCATTTTTTTCAGGCCCACAAAAAGGCACACCGGCCATAGGGCCGGTGCGCTGCTGATTGATTCAAGGTGAGTCAGCGATTGATCGCTGTAGGCAACCTGTAGAGGGTCAGGCTACACGGGGGATCTGGATGCGGTGATTACGCTCCAGCTGCTCGAGCTTACGGCTCACGTACTGTGCGAAGGGACCACGGCCCGCGAATTTCTGATACTCCATGGCGCCCAAGGTATCGAACCAGCGATCTGCCCACGGTGTGGCAATTTCGATCCGTGGCAGCTGTGGGAACTTCGTGAAGAGGCGGAACAGTTTTCCTTCCGCCGCACGATCAGTCCAGTCATCCATCGTGAGGGCCACTACATCGACCTCACCCTTGCGAATCTTGTGCACGTACAGAATGGTGCCCTTGTCGACGTCGATGCCCAGATATTTACCGTCGCCCTCGTGGTACGCCTCAAACCCTGGAGCAGGGTTGAAGAACTCTGAACTGCGCAGCTCGGCGACAATGCTCTTGAGCAACTGCCGGCGGCTGTAGATGCCAAACACGAACCAGGCAGCAGGAACCAGCACCGCAGCCCATACCAGCACGGCAAACAGGGGCAGCCCTGGGATATTCGCCTCATGACGGCTAGAACTAAGCGCGTACAGGGTCGCGCAGCCTATGAAGAGCAGGAACGGGGAGCAGAGCGCGTAAGCGATTCTGAAGAAACCGAACCAACCTTCTTTTGCTGTCTTCATACGTTGCACAATGTGTTCCTCCTTGAGGACTCAAAGCTCATGCTTCTGGGTTAGCCAAGCATTCCAAAGCGAACTGGACGCGGTAATCAGCTTCTCGATACAGAGGCTCGGACGTATCACGCAGGTAGTTGAGGAACCCGTTTCTTGACATGCCAAGCCGTCGAGCCGCTTCACTCTGACTGATCGCAGCCTTCTCCAACAGGCCCCGCAGGTAGGCAGGATCTGGGTTGTGCAAGCGTGCATCGGGCTTCACAAACCTACCCTCCATCAGTAGTGGCATATTCGTATTACCCAAGCATAGCTGCTAACAATGTTAGCAGCTATACCGTTCGTCGTTAAAATTTACTGGATACCATCGCCGGTACTAACACCCCGATTTCGCTGCTGATGACGTACACCAGGCATCCGCTGCGCTCCTGCGCCGGCGGCGCCGAACATGCCTTTCATGTTCTCCACCATTCCCCCCATCAGGTTGGCGCCTTCGCGGCCGCCGAGGAACGAGATCACATAGTCGGGGAGCGACGCCTGCAAACCGAAAATCCGCGTCACGCCGAAGGTGGCAATCCGGGCGTAGATCATCAGCCAGCCGATCATTTTGAAGAGCCCGACCAGTGAATCGGCGTTGGCGTTTGCCAACGCGGAGGCAAACGTCAGATTGAGGATCGTACCGCCCGCCATCGATGCCACCCCCGCGAAGAAGAAGCCCAGTACCATCAGTGACGGCCGCAACATCATGTCGATCAGGAAAATGTAGCCATAGGCGCTTCGACTCCCCTTGTCTTCTTCGGCGCCCAGGTGGGTTGCCGCCCACATAGGCCCGGCTGCGCACCCTACCAGCACGCTCACCAGCCAGTTGAAAATGCCGATCATCCAGAACAGGAACGGTACTGCAGGTAGAAACACTGCCAAGGAGAAGCCGATGGCCATCAATGCGAACATGATGAAGTAGAACATGGGCGCCATCGCACTCATCACATCCTTCACCACGGCTCCGGTATCCACGGCAATAATTCGCGTAGCCCAACCAAGGCCGGAGTTGCTCGCCATCGAAGCGATAACCCAGGTACCTGCATAGGCCGCCATCAGCACTTCAGTCGTCCCCAGGGTTGCGTCCCCGATCTCCTGCATCTTGATCAGCGGGTTGACCTGGTTGGAGAAATCAGCCTCAGTGCCGATGCGGCCTGTAGCAATCAGACTGGTTAACCACTGCATCGGCGATCGGAAGACGCTCACAAACACAGCGTTCGGGTCAGCTGCAGTAGCAGCTGCACCATCGTCTTTCGCCGTCTGGGTGCCTAACGGCGCGGTGTAGGTGCTGTTCTGCACCTGAGCCCGGTAGGCAGCAAAGACCTGGGTGTAGAGGTCACCAGTGCCGGTCTCACCCGAGCCGCTCATTCCAGTCACGATTGGCGTCGCGTTGGCCACGTCGTTGGTCTTGCTGTTGGCTGTCGCGAAGGTGTGGTACCACGAACCCAGTGCAACCCATCCGTAGCTCTTGATCTGGCTGGACAATTGGCTCTGCAGAGTGTCCTTGAAGTCAATCGCGTTCAGGGCCTGGTTGACTGTGTTCTCGTATGCAGCTGCAGCATTCTGGATGACCGTTTCCGCATCCTGGAAGGTTCCTGTATCTCGGTCACGCCTGGCGACATAGGTCTGCACGAATTCCCGCGCAGCCCGATCGAGGTCGGTTTGCATCGCGTCCAACCCTTTCCGCTGCGCGGCGATCACAGAGTTCGTGTCAACCTTGCTGTCAAACAGCAGGTTCCACAAGTCACTGCGACCGGTATCGGGGGTTCTGGAGGTACCACAAATGGCGCTGCCGTTCCCAATGCTGTACTGACCATTCCCCCCCTTCGTGGCCATCATGGGCGTATTCGCAACACCATCGGCGTACAGGGCCTGCAGCTCCGTGTTGACCGAATACTTGCAGAGGTTCATTTCGAAGATCGCCCGCGCCGCCGAGCGTGTCGAAGGCGCTGTAGGCTGGGTCACCATCGAATAGCCCTTATCCATCATGTCCACGGACGTGTCCGTGAGCAAGTTGGCACTCCCCACCCCCATCACCGACGTGGCCCACAGCATAAGCAGTTGCGAGATGGACCAGCCTGACGCGGTAGGCACCAATGTGATGAAGCCGGCGAAGGTCATAATGGGATAGAGCGCAGACCGGCCAGCGTTGAACACCTGACCCTGATGCCCGGACTTGACCACTGTTTTCAGAGTGATGGTCAAGAACCAGAAGAGTGCCACCGCACTCAAAACCCCGTTGATGGTGGCGAACATTGCCCCGATCAGCGTCGGCTGGGAGGCGGCAAATGGATGGAGTACAACGTCGCCAAAGATCATTACCAGAGCCTGGCGCGATATGTCATTGGTCTTGAGGGCCGCATTGCTGATCGTCTGGTACGTCACACTGTCGGCCCACGCCGGCAGAGAAAAGACCAACAGCAAGCCGACCCACCAGATTCGTCTGATGAGTTTCATCGGGATTTCCAAGAGGTTGGCGGTCAAGTGACCGAGGCTGCGAGCGACTGTCGCAAAGAGGCGTTGGAGCTACTCGAAAATGCCGAGTGTCAATACTTGCCGGCACCATCGATTTTCAGCGAGAAAATCGCGGAACGTTCCACTTTCCTCCTCGCTGACCCTCTGGACCTTGAGTTGCCAAAGCCGATATGTGGCAATCAGAGCATTGCCGAAGCCAACTACGCTCAACGTGGCCAACACCAGGATGGTCAGCCCAGCCCGAAGCAAAGTGCCCGAGGGCAGCGCCGAAGACACGAGAACCATCAGCATCAGGCCTAACGACAATGTGCCGGGCCCAAACATCAGGGTCCACCACACCGCCCGGAGACGCTTGAAGCCTTTCTGCAGCTGAGCGGCCGGCACGCCGGCGCGCTCTACGGCCTGCGCGTAACTCAGGGACTCGCGCTGAACGCGGGCCGGTGTGGCCATCTGTCTCAACACCTTCAGACGGTCCCTGGTGGGCAGAATGCCTTTACGGTAGATGACCACCAGGTCTGAAAAAGGGTTGATCAAGGACAGGGCTATATTGCCCGTGCGCCGTAAGGCTGATGCTTTCGGCTCAGCGGATTCCCTGGGCTCAGGCGTTTTGGAGGCATGATCAGTTTGCATTCGCGCTCACCCCTTCACTCATTTGCTTGGCAAGCTCCTGCAGCTGCGGAACGTACTTCGCGTCTGCGGCCAGTGCCAACTGCTGGCCCACAATGATGTTGGTCTTTCTCATCTCATTCTTGACGCCAAGCTGGAGCCAATTGCTCATGCTTTGCACCCGGACAAGCTCGCGCATCAGGTTGTCCCCACTCATTTGCTGCAGGTCCGTCTCATAGGCCGTGTTGGCATATCGCCGCCCCACTTCGAAGGCCTCGAACTCTCGCTCGCTCATGACCCCAGTCCGCTGCGCCTCCTTGCTAGCGGTCGCCTGAAAGAACTGGGCAGCGGATGGGCTCTGCAGAGTCTCGGACAGGGCGTCACGGGTAGCCGGATTAGCCTGGCTAGCGGCGATAATGTCCAGCTGAGGTTGGCCTGCTGCACTCTGGATCGATTTGTACTGCGTCATCAGCCCCTGGTACTCGCGACCAGTTGCGGACTGAATCTCCCCTTTTCCTGGTGCTCTGCCGCCATCATGCCGGGCAGAGTTCTTGAGGTAGGCCATGCCGGCGTCAACCTGATCTTGACTGAACGTCAAGTCGGGGGCTTTTCCGACAGCACCGGCGCCGTCGAGCAGCGAGCGCAGCTCGATATCCCCCCCCGGCAGGTCGGAGACCCTTGGGCATAGATCGGTACCGCCGTACTGCGCGGCCTCTCCTGACGTGCAGTAGCTCGCGTGCATGGCTGCACTGCGGTACCCACCCTGCCGCGGAGCCACCGGCTGGGATGCCACAACATTACGCACCACGGTGTTGCTTACCCCTTCGCCGGTGGCCAACCGAGAGGCACCTGCGCGGCTGGTTCTTCCTACAGCGGTGGCAACTCCAGAGGCGGACTCGCTACAGATGCTGTCCGCGACCGTGTAGCTGTCCCGGGCACGCTCCAGCCGCTCGGTCTGCCGGCCAAAAATGTCGGCCTGGCGCTGCGCTTGAGCTGCTTCGGTAATAGCACTCACCTGTTTGTCACTCGCCTGGACGATGGCGGTGCCGATCTGCATTTCCGTTGTGAGGATCTCCGCCAGAGTGCCCTGCATGATCCGCATCTGCGGCATGATTTCCACCGTCACCGGAATACTTGCGTCAACCGTCACTGGTACCACTGCTCCAGCCTGCTGCACAACCATTAGACCAGCGGCCACCACGGCCGCCGATAAACGCGCATCCATATTCATGGTCCTCGTTAGAGATCGTATCCACGCTTGGCAACCAGTTCGTTGGCCAAGGTGCGAACAACGTTGTTGGAATCAGCTTCACCAGCTCGTTTCTGGCGCAGCGAGATCAGCTTTTCCGCGGTACCGTTCTTGAATGTCTCTGCCAGGATCGCTCGCGCCGTCACCCCTCCAACTTCCGCGTAGAGAACCTCGCGCAGGGGCCTGTCGATGGGCGACGAGTTGAGCGCCCAAAGCTCGAGCGGGCCGAGGGCATTTTTGAGGATCCTGGCCAAGGTGCCGCCGCCTTTGATCCTGAACACGCCCAGGAACGGCACACCGCTGCCATCGGCTGCAGGGCCAGAGCCGAGACGTTGCAGTTTCTGGATCGTGACCTTCGGCACTTTGAAATGCTCGATGAGCATTTTCTCGTCATCGGGGTGCACCTCCATCATGAACAGCGAGTTTGCTGACCGAAGAATGGCCTCGGGAAAGTCACGGACGTACTGAGAAGACAAGACTGTACGAACACCAAATTTGCGCTGTTCACGGTCTTCGGTCTCCATCATCGGGAAGATGAATTTGGCCTTACTGGCGTTGTGGAGCTCGTCATAGACTTTGGTCTTCACCTCCTGGTCCAGCTGCTCCAGCCGCTCCCAATGAAGGGCATGGAACAGAGGATCCACTGCCTCCATAAGTTCGTCCTTGTACTGCGGAAGAACGAAATGGCCACCTGCGACCTGGCCGGCGAACAAGTACATGATCCCGGTCTTCAGGTGCCCTGCATTACTGTCATCACCCATGACATTGTTGATGTCGATGGCGATAACTCTGGTCATAGGGCTGATTACGAACTGCGTGCGGCCGGCGAACATCTTGAACTCGGCGCAAGCATTGGTGATGCAGCGCCGCATATACTCGAGCAACAACTCCTTGCTGCCATCGCGGACCACGCGGCCAAATGCTGTCAGCATGTCCTCGTGGTTCAAGTAGGTCGTCATGTCCGCCAGCTCTGGGACAGCCTGGAACTGGGCCAACTGTGCTTCTCGCGTGTAGCCCTTCGCAAACAGCATGTCACGCACCTCATACCAGCTGGCAGTGTCCCACCATTCCGCTGAATTGCTCTCCAGTAGGCCACTCCTCATCAGGGCCTCATCCACACTTGGCACGACACCTCGGGTCCAAGCCCTAGGGGCCGTTTCTGCGTTCGTGGTGAAAGCGAGCGTGATCATCCGGTCAATGATCTGGCGCGTATCCACAGCGCTGGGTGGGTCGCCCTTGGTCGGATCGGTGCACATGGCCGTGAACATGCTGACCATCCAGTTACGCTCAGGAGAGATTGGGTATTTGGCACCCAGCTGGATATCCATCATGTTGCGGCAATGTTGTGTGCTGTTCTGCAAGATGATCCCGATGGCCTCATCCCGGCGCTCTGCCGGCAGCCCTTCACGCAACAAGGCGATTTGGCCTTGCATCGAGAAACCCTTGTCGACGCCCGCGATGAACGGCAGTTTCTGCTGTGCACTCACGACCGACGTGTTTCCGAGGGAGTTAAGCAACACCGATTTCCCTAAACCTGGAGATCCGGTGATGATGTTGGTGAGCTTGTTCTGCCTTGAGGTCGCAAGCCCGACCGGATAGAGCTTGCCATCCAGTGTGGGAAACAACGCGTTGCCGTCTTCCTCCCAGGCCGATGCAGGCCGCGTCAGCGGCAGCAGATTCAGCGCCTGGGACAACGGCGGATACAACAGATGCGAGCCGCTGGCCTTGGATGAGGCCAACAGTGTGGAAACCCACGCTTTGACTGGATCACCGAACTTCTGCGTCACCTCGCAAATGCCCCACGCCTGAAATGCCTGGGCCAGCAACGTCAGGTTACGCGTGACCGCTTCAGGATTGTCCCCCCACGTCGACGCCATGACCGTCATGACACAGACCGGCTCTTTCTGTTCGACGCGCGTAAGGTCCTCGATCGACTTCCAGATGGGCTTGAGAGTCGGCACGAAAGCCATGAAGTCCAGAGACGCTTTCTTCACCCGGAGCGAGTCCATCCCCCCCGGCATAACATCCATGCGTACACGCCACGGAATTCCGCGAGGGATCAGATCTTTCAGGTGAGCAAATGACTTGGGGGCCTGGGGGCCAAGCACCACAGACAGCGTGCCATGCCATACCCCATTGATGCACAGTTTGTTGCCCTGGGAGCGAGCATCCTGATTCAGCAGTTGGAAGTTCAGCCAGGGTGCCAGGAACGGCGTGTGGTCATTACCTCGGCGGTACCCGTGCGGTGTGATTGGATCATCCGGCAACAATGGCTGCCATGACTCACTCGTCCCACGCCGGTCAACCTGGCTGCGCAGCGCATGCCCTACTTGATGGGCATCGAGGAGTTCCAGCATCACCCCTTGGCCATTGTCGCTGAGGGTACTTTCAAGCATGGAAACGAATGCGTCGTGCCGGATCTTCTGGCCAGCGAGGTCTGCGAGCACAGGGTTCTGCCCAAACCGGGCATCAGGGCTGGCCTTGATCAAGTCAGCAAGACGCTTGTGTTCATCCTTGAGCTCATGAGCAGACAGCGAATTACGACCGGTATAACACACCAGGTAGCAGCGCTCCCGGGAGACCCAGGGCGCAATCTTGGTCACGCGCTCATCCAGAATCTCCGACATATTGATCCCGGTCCGCTTGATCGACCGGTATTGCGGCCCCATCAAACGCTTGACCTCTTCAACCCCCATGGCCGGGTCGTCTTCGAAGACAAGGCTGATTTTGTGCCCCAGGCGGCGGTAGCTGGCTGTCAGGCCAGCGGTCATACGTTCCAGCCGACCCGCCCAGGAGTAGGGCTGATCGGCTGCCGCACTCTCATCCGTATCACACCAACTGCCTGCAATCTGGAAAACCGAGCAGTAATCCCCTTGGTCATTGACCAGGATATAGGGTGCTTCCAGGTGCGGATGGCGTATCCGATCATCTGCAGTCAAACGGATCACTGTCTGCAAGTCGCAGTAGTCCGGCAGATCGCGAGAGACGGCAAAGCGCGAAGCTGCTGTGATAACACTTTCTACCCAGTTAACTAGGTTCGACATAAAGGTCACTCCTGGTATAGGTGGCCCAACTGCGTGAGCCCAGCACCGCCGCTGCCGATTTTCCTTCGGGTAGCAGCAATGAAATGTCGTCTATGGCGTCGTGAGGCAGAATCAATGCACACCCGGCCAGCCTGGCCTGCAAAGTTCCGCGCCTCATGGGAGGCAGCAGCTGCATTGCCGCCGCAAACTCCCCTGCGCGGGCACTCCCCCATGCCTGCTCCACCTCCCGCGTGTGCATCATCAGCCAGCGCCATAATCGCTGACCGTCACGCCGCTGTTCGCGTGTGCCCTCCTTCAAGGCCAGAAGTGCACAGCGCTGCAGGTGGTGGATGTCCGCCATAGCCAACCCAGGCAAGTAAGCAAGACGCCCGTGCGCCGCGGTCGGGCTATCCAGGTGACCGGCCAAGTAGCAGAGCGTGCAGACAGCATGAGGTTCTGGCATGGCTGATCGCCCACCATCCCACAGCCTGGTTGTCCGCAATCCGCAGCAAGTACAGCGGTCGCCAGTTACGGTCGATGGCCTCGGTGTCTCGGGCTCGCCGCTGATATCTAATGTCAGGGGTACAAGAGGCGGCTGCTCTCGGCGCTGCGCACCTGATTGCTGATTTTCCACATAGACCTCGATCGCCATATCATCCATATCGCCCTGTGACGGTATCTCACCGCCACAGAGCCGCCTGCAGTTAGCCCACGCTAACTGGGGTCAGGCCTACCTGGGATTGCGCACGTTTGATGATTTCCGGAATGACGATAAGGCAGGCGCCAAACAGCACGGCGCCAATGATGTGGCTGACCTTGATTTGGGGGTTGTCTTTCTTCTGCTTGGCAGCAATGAACCCACCGATTACAAACAGGACGCCGACGAATTGGGCAATCGTCAGCGCCGACTTCATACCCGACTTGGAACCCTCGGCCGCGGAATTGAGCATGTCGGCGATGTCTCCATCTGCGAACGCCGCGCCCGGCAAGACGGCAAGCAGCCCCCCCATTCTTTTGATCATTTTGCCGCGCACCTGTTCTTTGATCTGATGCACGCGCACACAAACACCCAGCAGCATGTCTTTCGGCATGGCTAATTCCTCATTTTCAAGTTTTGTTTAACGATTGAGATGCGCTTAATGCGCGAGAGAGCTCGACTACGAGAGTCTGAGCGTGCGTTGCAACGCATCCAGAAGGTACGGATTGCAAACGCAGAGCACACCGATGGTGAACTTCAGTGTTCCTTTGGAGATGTCTTCACTGGCCGACAGCCCTGTGTGACCATCCCTCAGCGATCTACGCCAGGTCAGCATGCCTTGGAGTGCAATGAACACCCCGTACATGCGAACCAGCGTCAATACAGCGTTGGCCGCATCAGCGGCAACGCCATAGGTTCCAACATCCACATAGCTAATGGCATCAAAGGTAGCGCCCTGCCACCCAAGTTGCCGAGCGCCGGCGCCGATCATTTGATCGAGGCCGGCCAATCCACCGCACAGCAATAACCAAGCGATGACATTCCCGCTGCCCTTGGGCTGACCTGGTGATTTTCGGGCCGAATTAGCGCTGTGGGCCAAGTAGGTAACGGCTCCCAAAACGGCTAGCAGTCCTCCAAGCGTAAACATCAGGTTCACGAAGGAGCCCAGCAGGCCGTGAGCCATGTTCACCAGAATCTGTACAGCATCGGTTCCAGTAGGTGCAGCCATTGATCACCTCACTTGAGCACGCCACCGCTTGTCCGGACCTGGCGTGCATTGGCATCAATACCAGTAATCGTCACAGGTCCTACGTCGTCGCCAACCTGAACAGCCCACGTCCGGTCTTGCCAGTACACCCAGGCCATATCGGCCTGGATCGCGCTCAGCCGCATTCCCGCCAAAGGCGATGTCGGTGCTGAGCTAATTGCCTGACTCCGCCGGGCCATGGGGGCTGGTTTGCTCTCCAACTTTGACAGCCGTGCCGAGAGCAAACTGACTTGGGCCTGTGCCTCGAGCAGTTGCTGCTGCGTGGCTGCCACTTTTGCCGATTGCGCCTTGACCGTTTCGGAGAGGCGCTCGATGCCGGTGCGATTCGCTTCCGCGTAAGCCTTGACTGCGGCGATCACATCTACCAGGTCATCCTGGGCCTGAGGCACTGGAACGCCGAACTCTACGGCCCGTTGCTGCGGCGCCGTGTTGACCGGCACCATCTCCCCGCTGAAAGCCAGGTCCTGAGTTGACGCTTGCCCTTCAGGAGCGAACAGATACCAAGCCGCTCCCCCGATTACCAGAACGCAGCATGCCAACCAGGGAATCGACAACCCCAGGAAAACTGGTCGTGTGAACCACCCATCACGCTCCCGAGATTCGGTGACGGTAGCCCTTGGTGCAGAGATCTGGTCATCACCGGTAACACTGAACTCACTCATTGCTGATTCTCCTGCAGTTGACGTTGTGCCTGGATGCGATCCAGAGCTTGGGATCGCCACTGCGCCTGCGTGGCAGGTTGGGCTCTGGGAGCAGTGAGCGATTGTGCAGAGACCGAGGGCATCACTGACTCGCCGCCCTGTCCCGGAGCAATCGCGTCACCGGCATACACGCCACGCATGAACTGGATGGCCACGACCTGGCCTTTTGTCACCAGGACCTGTTTGGCAGGTACACGCGCGGCATCCTCGCTCAACACTTTTGCGGCCTGGCTGGCCCCGCCACCGATGATCGCCCCGACAACGGCCTGGCCGTCTGGCAGACCAGGACGCACGGTCTGGGTATTGAAGCCATTGGAGACGACCTGCGTATTTGCCTGGGAATACATATCCCCAACATTGCCGATACCGCTCAGTAGCGCCGGCAGCACGATGCGTGACATGTACCGGTTATTCACGTCGGTAGCGATGTTGGCCAGCAACGTGTCGTCCTGCAGCGCATAGGCATCGACCCGGTAGTTGATGCCCTTGTAGGCCATCTCCTTGAAGTGGATGACCACACCATCCCCTGTCAACTTCGCCCCATCAGGGGCTTTCAGAACAGCACCGGCATATCGCCCGGCCGGGATGCTTCCAAGCACTGGTGTCGTGCTGTTGTCCGAATCGACACCAATGTCGATGATCCCCGCCCCACGCCAGTAAGGGGGCACCACCTCAATCGGCGCCGCAGCATCCATGCTTCTGCCTGCAGAACTTACCCCTGCTGCGGATCCGCCCATTTTCAGCGGGTCATTAAGCGCAAAGCCTCCTTCTGCGCTCGCGCCATATGGGTTGACCGCAACGCTGATTGCTGCAGGTACCGTTCTGGTTTCGGTGGGCGGTTTGATTCGCTTCAGCAAGTCGTCAAGCGCCTGCTTTCGCCTGTCGTTGCCTTCGCTACTGCCAGCCCCCTCCTGGCCATTACTGCGACTTTCCCGAGGCACTTGCTGCTTCTGTGGTGCCGAGGCTTTGGCTGTAGAGACTGGAAGGTCGATCGGCTCCTGCTCAAGCGGAATGCTGGCTATGAAACTCTGGTTTTGCTGCTTCGCCTTGAGCTGGCCGTCCTGGTTGAACTGTGAAAGCAATTCCCGATAGGCGGGTGTTTCCGCCGAGGCACCACGCGATGCGGAGGCAACACGTGAAACATCCACCTTCGAGTTAGCTGGGGGCGGGCTGGAGAACCAACTCCACAAGAAATAACCCCCCCCAAAAACCACGATGAGCACACCGACAACCAGGCTGATAGTCAGCTTGTAGTCGCGCCCCTCATCGTTCGCTTGAGTGTCTACCTTTTCACTGTCCATGGGTCACTCCAGCGCGATGTTGAGAGCTTCAGTCCGCCCCATTACCGAGAACGAGAGGTAAGGGGTAACAGGAAGTTTCCATAGGTGCGTGCCATCAGCCGACGACAGGGTGGCCTCGAACTCATCTCGAATATCCGCCCTGGACCGCACAAAGAGGTCGTCACCCAATTGCCAGACAGAGGTCTCCGGTACGCTACCGGTAGTCTTGAGCCGGCGTGCCTCTTTAGGGGGTACGCCGTCCAGGAAGGCTTGGAGGGTTTGGTCGTGTAAACCGATCCGGGATTCAGGCGCAGCCCCTTGCGCGGCCGCAGGACCGCGCCGAGGTACGCGCAGGTCCAGTCGACTGTCGACGGTCCAGGTGGTCGCCTGGGTATCGGCCTCCCCGCTGGTGACCGTGACCACGATTGGAACGCTAAGCCCTTCGAGGTACACGGTGACGTTCCCCGTTCTGAACGGCTTTTTCGCGAACACCGTCATAAGCTGAGTGTTGGGCAGCCAGTAGACGGCAAAGGCATCATTCCCACCCAACGGCGCAGCGCCCAATTTCCATGGCGCACCTGTGCTGTCAATGAAACTCACCGATGTCGGGTAGTCCACGGCCGTACGGACCAGCGGCAGGCTTGCCCCCGGCGACAAGTCGACGGTCTGGGCACTGATCCTGGGGACAATGGAAACAGGCGTCGAAGAGGCCGCTCTCTCCATTTGACTACCGAGCTGAACCAGGTTACGGGTCTCTTCAGGAGTGACGGGGCTGATGGCTTCTTGGGCTTGGTTGTAAAGCATGGAGGGTGGTGGTGGCAGAGGATCCTGCCCAGATTGTGGCGCTGCAGGCACGCTGGCTTTCGCCCCGCCAGATCCTTCACTCGATGGTTTCGAATCAGAACCGACAGGATTGGCAGCCATAACCCAACCGGGGGGCGGGTTCGCTGCAGCTGTGCCGGGCTGAGGATTCTCATCTACTGCCCAGGCGCAACCTGTTGCTGCCAGCCAGACGGCCAGCGCAATACGCTTTTTCATTTCAATACCTCGGGTATGTCAGGACGGCGCCTGTGAAGTGTTAGGGCCCTGACCGGGCCCTATATCAGTTGGCGCTGCTGGTGATGATCTGCGTCACTTCAAGCCCAACTGCCTTTTCGCGAGGATCCACCTGTTGAATCCGCTGGGTGAAGATGTAGCGTTGTGCCGGACTGCTGGTCTGCTGTCCCTGCAGCTTGAGGGTTACGGGGTACTGGAATTCCCACGTGAACACACCATTGATCCTCCCACGGCTGTAGATCACGCCCGGGCCAACTTCGGGGTCAAGGTTCATCCGCTTATCCTTGACGGAGGACAGCACGTTCGACGCGTTGAGAGCTTTGTAGTAGTCCTCATAACCCTTTTCAGAATAACGTCCTACCAACTCCGTCATCTGGTTCTTGTAATGCACGAAGTTCAGCGTGAAGCTCTTTCGGATCGTCTCCGCACCAAATGCAGCTACGTCAGTCTCCTCATGGCTCGGTTTGTCTAGCGGGTAGATCTCGATGATCTTCCCGCCTTCCGTTTTGAAATACTTGATATCCGGGTGGGCGACACACCAAGCCAGGTATCCGCAAAGCATGGTCATCAAGATCAATGCGCCTATGCACCACATCAGGAGGCGTAAACACTTGTTCGCGAACTTCGCACCAAGCGTTCGCTCCTCCTGATAGGCAGCGGCGAGGTCGAATGTGTTTGCGTCAATTTTTTGGGGGGCTTCGGGGCTGTTCATCACATCACCCCCGAACTGTTGATGCTGCTCCATGGGTCGATGGTGCTCGGTATGTGGCTGTTGATTTTGTCCACGGCCGCCCTGCAAATCTGCTCGGCCACCTGGTTCATGATGTCCGACAGACTCGGAAATGTCGGGAGACTGATGCTGGTGGTGCGGATGCGAGCCAGGCATTCCTGGAGCTGATCGGAAACGCTACGTTCGCGTTCGGCCCAGACCTCAGCCGCTTTCTTTGCCTGCTCATAACCCGCCTGACTGCCGGCCTGCGCCGCTTCGCCCGCCCTGCAAACTGCAGCATTCGTTGCAACCGGCAGGCAGCACAAAGCCAGCAGCAGTGCACCGCACATGCTTGCTTTGATCATTGTTTGATCCTTCTAACGATTTACGCCGGGCGCTGTACGCTTGGCTGCGCCGTAGGTGCCGCCGCCGGTGCGGACTTTGGGAGGGTGTTGTCATCGCGCCACCGCTCATCGAAGCCCAGCCGGGCATGCAATGCGGGTGGTAGCTCAGCAGGCTTATCCAACTTGCCAATACGTGCTGCAGTGTCGCCATTGAGTTTGAACGCGATGTTTTCCCGGGATACAGCTTCACCCCCAGACCTGTTGATGCCGTTCCCTACACCAATCGGAACCATGCCGGCGTCGGTGATGAGGTTGAAAACCATCGGCGGCGCATCATCCCGATTAGGCAAGCTGACCAGTACATGCTGCAGCTGCCCCTCATGCCGGACCACACCCTGCAGGTAATGACCATCCCCCCGTACCAGAGCCATGTCCAGGTGACCATCTACCGTCCAGCTGCTCATGACAGGTAGCCCAGCACTCTTAGGGTCCTGGGCAGGCCGCGGCGCCATCAGGTGATCCCCTGACTTTGCACTGCCTTGACCATCAGGCGTAAGCCAGAAGAGACCATCGTTAGGCGCTGCGGGCAACGGCACATTCAGGTTCATCCTGGCCATCAATTCCTGCTGGACCGCACCGAACCTCTGCACGTCGTAGGCCGTCAATTTCACCCCGACGTCATCACCAGTACGCACGACCGGATGCCCGTGCATCGAAAGCGACCAGTTGTTCCGATGCGTGGGTTTGTCCTCGTACCGTACTGTCTTTCCATCGGCATCCTTGACCGGCACTTTCACTACCACGGGCTCTTTACCGAGCCATTGCAGCGTCACCACCTTGCCAGGTTGGACCCGTGTGTCGCGGATGAGCCCCGCCAGCTCTTTACCCCAGAATGTCTGCTGACCCGTTCTGGTGCGGAGCGTGATGTAGGTGCTTCCGGTGTTCTTGTCATCGAACTGGAAGGGGGCATCCCCCATTGCCACGATTTTCCCCACAACCCCCTTGCTAGCCACTTGCGGACTCGTGTGGACCTCTGGCCCTACCCGATGCGCGGCGGAAACTTCTGCATCAGGACTACTACCCACGGGCTGTGGCTGCACGGTGATGGTTGCGCTTGCTGCCTGCCCATTAACTGCCACACCAGGTGCAGCAGCTTCATTTGCGTTTGCAGCCGCGGGTTTAGTGGATGCTGCAGGTTCTGGCCCTGCTTGAACCTCTGTTCCAGGAGCACTTGCCGGCGCCTGGCTAACTGGCGTCAACGGGGTAGGCGCATCGAAAATCGGCGGTGCATCACCAGCGATGCTGTCTTTCACCGAAGGCTCTGCAGCAAGGGCCTTCCGGGCTTCTTCCAGCTGCAGCTGCTGCGCCGGATTCTTCATGGTCACATTAAGCTGATGCTGAGCAATCAGACCGATCGCCTTGCGCTGAAACGCCTCGCTCCCCGTCAGCTCGATTCGACCGCGGTAGTACTGAGCTGCCGTCAACAACGCAGCAAGAACCTTCTCGTCGTTTTGACTGGCCCCATCCGCCATCTCAAGCCGCATGCCCCGGTCAACAAAAGCTGGTTCGCCATCGAGCTTGTACAGAACGGAATCGCCCTGCATCTCATGGGTGAGCCGTGCCAGCAGCGCATCCTTGTCAATCAGCCCAGCGTCAGGCTCAGGCTCTTGACCTCTTGGACGTGGTGGACCCACCCAGATTGAGTCGACAGTATCAGGCTGGACATCCTGTCCCGATACGTCGCCAGGCTGCTTCTGCATTGCCTGGGTTTGTACCTCAGGGTCGGGCGCAACAGTCTCTGCCTCGTCTGCCGCAACCGGAGTTACCTGGGGCATTACTGCAGGCAGATCCTCGTTCGCCATTTCCTCACCGTCCGCCGGCATGACGGTGGACGGGGTGCTGCCCACCACCGGCGCCGAGGCCTCCGGTGCCGGCGATTGCTCAGCTGCTGCCGGTGCGGCGACCGAGTCGCTGCTCGCCACCGGCGCCGAGCCCTCCGGTGCCGGCGATTGCTCACCTGCTGCCGGTGCGGCGGCCGAATCGCTGCTCGCCACCGGCGCCGACGCGTCCGGTGCCGGCGATTGCTCACCTGCTGCCGGTGCGGTGGCCGGATCGCTGCTCGCCATCGGCGCCGAGGCGTCCGGTGCCGGCGATTGCTCACCTGCTGCCGGTGCGGTGGCCGGATCGCTGCTCGCCATCGGCGCCGAGGCGTCCGGTGCCGGCGATTGCTCACCTGCTGCCGGTGCGGTGGCCTGATCGCTGCTCGCCACCGGCGCCGAGGCGTCCGGTGCCGGCGATTGCTCACCTGCTGCCGGTGCGGCGGCCGAATCGCTGCTCGCCACCGGCGCCGAGGCGTCCGGTGCCGGCGATTGCTCACCTGCTGCCGGTGCGGCGGCCGGATCGCTGGTCGCCACCAGCACCGAGGCATCAGACGATGGAACCTTCTTCCCCCCACCTGGCTTGGCTGGACTAGCTGGAGTCCGCTTAGCGCGAGGCTTTTTCGGGGGAACTTCCGGCTGCAACTGCTCACCTACAGCCAGCTTTGCCGTCGATGGCGCATCGCTGGGACTATTGTCAAACGGGCGCGCATTGTCATTTATCGATTGCAACTTGGAGACCAGCTCTTCAGCTTTGGCCCTGGAAACATGCACATCCAACAGCACTGACGAACCATCATGATCCTTGGCAAAGACATTAAATACGCTGGGTTCCTCGCCGGGATGCTCAGGGACCCCTTCCTGACTCTTTTCTTTGGCAATTTCCAACTCACCAGTCCAAGTAATGGGCAACCAGGTACGAATACCGAGCGCTTCGGAAACAAAGCGATTCAGATCTCTTTCAGCCAGGGACAGAAAATCTTGATCCGTACCTGGCACCGCAGCAGCCATGGACTGAAGGTCTTGCTCAAAACCTGGCGCCCTGACAGTTCTCAGTACATGCGAAGCGGCTGACTCAGGGGTCATGGGCGGCTGGGTCTTATCCCCCAGGTTATCCTCGACAGCGGCCGCTGTGGGCATATCAGTGTTCGTGGCCAGCACATCCCTCTGCGCTGGCTGTGGGGCACCCTTCATCGTGGGATCCTCATTGTGCGATTGGAGTAGCGGCGCGACCTGGGTGAATACAGCTTCAAGCCCGCGGGATTTGTGCAAGTCATTGAAATCGGTCAGTCCTGCAGCTTTCTCGGCGTCAGTGAATTCAGGATGAAGCACTTGGCCACCGACCTGTGCCGCGGCCTCAGTGGCCATGATCAAGCCCTTGTTCACCTCCTTTGCGTGATCGAGGTCAGCCAAAAAAAGATGCCCACTTTGTGGGTAGTGTGTGTGCAGGATCTTGGCGACCGTCACCATGTTCCCCGCGTCAATCGTCATCACGACCGGGTTGCCGGTGGCCATGTTGAGGCTGCGGGCAGTGGCATAGCCCTCGGCATACAGAATCTGCTCACCATCGCGGAGCGGTCCCCCGACGACATAAAAATGCCCCTGTTTCGGGGCATCTTTGAATAGGTACTTGTCTCCCTCAGGGGGTATGTACTGCAGTGTTTTGAATTCGCCACCGACGTTGTAGAACGGGATAACGAGCGCGCCATTCCTCGTTTGGCGGATTCCGTCCGTCGCAGTAACTCCCTTACGTTGTAAATAGCCATGGTTGGGGTCAGCGGCAGGCAAGCGCCCGTACAGCGACTTAGCAGCGGCAGTTCGCTCTGCATGAAGAGCGGCGCGCTCACGATCGACGTCATCCTGGTTCTGGCGAGCTGCTGCACGAATATGGAGACGCGCCTCGGGGTCCGCTTCACCTCCCGTTGCTTTCCAGTTGGTGACGTCCTTCTCGTTGTCTGCTGTGTGATAGTTGATGAACCAGCCTGCCGGGAAGCGATCCATGAAGCCACAATAGACGCCGCTCTTTTTGCCAGGTTTATCTTGAATGGTGGCAACCCGCTGCCGTTTGCCATTCATGATTGGCAGGCCCTGGACCTTCAAGCCTGCTGCAGTCAGTGCATCACTGAACTCGACCTCCGGATCCCCCCCTTCAGCCCGGCGTCCGTGATCGGGCCACCAGGCACTCAAACGCTCGAGGTCACAACCAGGTCGGGCATACCAGAGCTTCGACTCCTTGTCGTAGCCAATTGCTTGCTGTCCCGATGGGAGCCTACCTGCTACCTCACGGGCCTGATCCTTTTGGTCATGGGGTACCGCCAACCAAAACACGTAGTCTGAAGTCTTCATTCATCAGTCCTTTTCAGTGAATCGCCGGTACCACCACGGCCGGCCAGAGAGTTGATTGCCGCGAACCAGGTAGACCAGCCGGGCCACCAGCACGTTGAGGGTCCATCCGAACATCGATAGCACCCTGAACCCGCCGATCACGGCGGTGACGATGTAGATCGTCGTCCAGGCGGGAAAACGGAACCAAAACAGATAGAGCAGGAACAACGGCGCCGGAATACCTGCGATAGTCAGTCGCCGTGATGCGTTGCGCCAGAACCCGGGTTCTGGCACGTCAGGGCCATCCGCCATGATGCGAGCCTCCTGGTGTTGATAGTGCTCAAGCACATAGACGTTGCTCGAACTCACGCATCTGGCTCGCAGTCATCGCCGAGCGAAGTTCGTGTCGGTCAATCCGCTGCTGCAGGTAAAGCTGCCAGGCCTGGTCAGCGATCCGCCGATTTTCCAGGCGGATGATTCCGTCGATGTGCTGCCCCCATTTCATGTACTCCATCTGCGAGAGAACATCGCGCAGGTTGTCGTCAATGACGATGTATTCCCGCACAGCCTGTCGCTTCCCATCGGTAGTTCGCAGGAGTTTCTGAACGACAACGAACTGGAGCACACCGAGCAGATCTCGTGCAGTTGCTTCGCGCATGTCCGCCGGCACCATCGTGAGGCACCGCGGGATGGCCTCACCAGGCGAGTGGATGTGCACGGTCGAAAGGTTGTAGTGGCCTAGCTGGCCGGCTTGAATACCCGCCGAAAGCGTCTCCAGGTCCCGCATTTCGCCTACTCCGATGATCGAAGGAGCACGCCGCAGGTCTGCTCGAATACCTTCGCTGTAACTGCCGACGTCGCGACCGATCTGCAGCTGGGTGGGAGGAAGAACATCGCTCGACTTGCCCAACACGTACTCGATGGGGTCTTCCAGGGTGGTGATTTTCCTGTCCGGATCTGTATCAAGGCAATGCCGGTAGGTCGAGGCTGCGAGGGTGCTTTTCCCCGATCCGGTGATGCCTCCTAGCAGGCCCAAACCGCTCGCTGGTAGCAGCGCATCGAAGAGATCTTTTTCCAGGCCCATCCCTGTAAGTGGAGGGATCGCAGAGGGGATCACCCGCATCGTCAAAGCCAGTGTCGAATCGAGGCGCCCTGCTGTTGCCTGAACGAAGTTGCAGCGAAACCGCAGGCGCTCCCCTCGCTCCATGCCGTACCGATTATTCATATCCCCGTCGAGCTGGAATGCCCTGTCGACTGGCTGCCCCCCCTTCACCGTGGCACGGATTTCAGGGGTGAAAACTTCATCGACCAGCTTGGACAGGTTGTCATCCGCCAGAGCGAAGTCAGTCGCACGCTTCAGGCGGCCGTGATGACTGACTACGAGCTGGTTACCGCCCTGGATGTGGATGTCGCTGACAGCTTGGCGTGCACACCACACGAAGAATTCACGCAGCGAGTACCCCGTGACGCCGTTTTCGAATGTGTAAGGCTCGAAGCCGCTATCAATCATTGTTCTGTCCTCCGGATGATGGGTCGCCATTGAGTTTTATCCGGAATGAAACCGGCTTTCTCCTTGAGCGTTCGTACGCGGTCGCCCGTCGTCAGCTCGTGTCTGTTCCCGGTGACGCTTTGCTGTTGATCGGTGACGACCGGCTTACTGATCAGGCCCTCGCGCAGCACGAAGGAGTACATGAGCATCCCCCGATAATCGCGGACCAGGCGATTGAAGTTGGCTTCCAGGATGTGGTCAGCACTGACCCTTCCCTCCTCCCACCCCTTCCGGATCGCGTCATGCCAGATATCACGTTGGGTGCTGTTCTCAGGCACCACGGAAGATTCAGGCCCACTGAATGCGCCCTCCCCCAGACCAGCGAATAGCCACTTACGCCAACTGGGGGGGTTACTGACGAATCGCTCCGACGCAATGATCTGGTAGACCTTGTGCGCCGTTCGAATCTGCCCTGGCGTGATGTGGGCAACGTCGACGGCTTCATCAATCACCGGCGGGAGCCAGCCCTCAGGGCTGATCAGGGTCCGGAAGTCATAGAGCAAGTCCAGCCGGCCGGCCCGGCGCTCAACAGATTGGCGAAGCTCCCAGGCCCGTTGCGCTTTCCCGCCGCGAAATCCCACCGTTCGCCCCGCCTCCTCGAGGAGCTGACGGCGCGTTTCGGAAACATCCGGCGAAGAAACTCGAGTAGGGTTCAAATAGCTGCCTAGCGAAGGCGGCGCGCCTGCAGGTGTATCTGTAGGCATCTGTACGCAGCCGACCAGGCCTTGCAGGATGGCAAAGACCAGAATCGTCCTCTTCACTGGCGCCTCCCTGCCGGAGGCTGAGGCTGGTCAAAGGCCAGGACCAACTGGCCTGGCAACTGGTGCAAGGTGCTGCGCCACGCCGTTTGCATCTGGATCACATGCAGCAGGTCCTGGTACGTGATGCCATCCACATGAATGTTCACCGGTAGCGGCAGACGAACGCCAGTCCAGGTGAACCGGGCTCCCCGCTGTCGGGCGACGTGCGAGAGCAGTTCGACGGCATCAGCAGTCCAGGTGACTGACACCAGCTCGGTATTGGCCCTGATCATGTCCGAGGGCAAAGGCGCCTCGATATTGAGCACCCTCTCCTGCCAGAGAACTTGCTGTTGAGCCACAGCACGCACCAGGACCGGATCGGGTTTCGCATCTACGGGGCTTTTCTGAAACGCCTGGCAGCCGGCCAGGAGTAGGAGCATCGCAGGTGCAATGGAAGTGAAAGGCTTCATAGTTTCTCCTGACACCCTGAACGGGCGCAGTGTTTAGCGAATGGCTAGGCCGGCAGGCTTCGAAGCCTGCACTTTCAAGCGGTCATATATCCGGCGGACATCCGCTGCATAGCGAAGCCGCTTTCTCTCTTGAGCTTCGGACGCGCTGAAACCAGCGTTGTATGAGCCAAGGCAGCGCCACGTGTTGCCACATACGCGCAAGTGCTTGGCGAGAACCCAGGCACCTGCCTGGACGTTGAAACAGGCATCAACTAGAAGGTCTTCAGGACGTCGAATCTTTCCCATGGACACCAAGCTATTCGCATTTACAGAGTTGATCTGCATAACGCCATAGTCAGTGCTGACGACTTTTCCACTTTTGTTGATGTTCTGATTTGTTGCGGTCTGCTTTAGGCGACTTTCTTTGATAGCGATCGCTTGAAGCAAAATTGGATCAATCCCGTAGCGCGCTCCGGCTTTTTCAAAACAATAGCCAAAGGCACTAAATGGGAGCAATAAAGATACCGCTAACACAATCCGTAATCGCATACCTGGCCTCATTGAGCACATTTGCAGCAAGGACAAGAATGAACAATGTCAGTTACTGGAGTTGGCGTGTTTCAGAACTTTTTGAACATAGCCATTCTCGAAGCCTTTCTTGAAGTTGCCAGTGTTATAGGCTGAAAGTGCAGCTTCGAGTGCGGCCCGCGATTGGCCGTAACTTTTACTGGCCAGCATATAGTTCCTAGTCAGGACCACGCCACCCGCGTAAGCATTGGTGCAGGGATCATAGACCTGCTCAATGGTCAGCCCGAGCTTCACCATCGTAGCCGAGTTGATTTGCATCAAACCCATATCGATGCTCGCGCCGTTTGCAATCAAACGGCGGGCTTCAGCTACGGCCTCGAAATAGTTCTTCGGCCTTTTGAATTCATGCCGACTGTTAACGCCGAGAGCCCAAGGATTGCCCCCCGACTCTTGTTTCATAACAGCCAACATAGTGTCGCTGGAGACGAACGGCGCGCAGACCATCATCAACGTCACAAGGTCCATACTCAGCCCTCGCCACGGTGACTGAAGGGCCCGGCCGCATTCTCCGTTGCCTTGAACAGCTCAGGCATCTCGTCCGCCGAAATGGCAGAGGACAACAGGAACCCCTGCCAGGCATCACAACCGAGAGCATGCAGATGGGCGAGCTGCTCCTCCGTTTCAACCCCCTCGGCCAACGTTGTCAGATCGAATTCCCGGGCGATGGCCAGGATGGCTTTGATCACGCGCTCGTCAAACAACCCAACATTCGAGCCGACGAACGAGCGGTCGATCTTCAACGTATCCACCGGGAAATTCTTCAGGTAGTTCAGGGATGACCAGCCCGTGCCAAAGTCATCGAGCGCAACGCGGACGCCGAGGTCACGCAGTTCGCGAAGGATCCGTGCGGCCTTGTCGATGTCGGTGACCAGAAAGCTCTCCGTGAGTTCGAGTTCGAGCAGCTCCGGTGGAAATGCTGCTTTTGAAAGCACTTCGCTGACTCTGGCTGGTAGCGAATCTACGAACTGACGCCCGGACAGGTTGACGGCGACCCGCAGGCTCAAACCGCCATCCAGCCATCGGCGTCCCTGCTGAACTGCTTCCTGGAGCACCCAGTCGCCGATCGGCGTGATCAGGTTGGACTCTTCGGCTACTCGAATAAACGAGCCAGGTGGAATCAGCCCGCGGCTCGGATGTTGCCAGCGGATCAGCGCTTCGGCGGCCACGATCTTGTTCGAACGCGAGCAATACTGCGGCTGATAGTGCAGTACAAAATGCCCGTCACGCAGCGCTTCCTTCAGGTCGGCCTCGATCTGCGCGCGCATCTCCATCTTTTCATTCATGCGTGCGTCATAGAAACGCAGCGTGTTCCGTCCCTCACCCTTGCTGCTGTACATCGCCAAGTCCGCGTTATGCAACAGCTCATCGACCGTGGTGCCGTCAGCTGGCCATGCGGCAACGCCGACACTTGCGCTGATTTGGAACACGTTCTGTCCGATCACAATGGGCCGCGAGCAGGCATCGAGGATGCGCTCCGCAACGATTGCGGTCTCCTCCATATCACGAAGGTTGCAGACCAGGACCACAAACTCATCGCCCCCGAGGCGCGCGACCGTATCACTCTCTCGAAGACAACTGCGCAGCCTGGCCGCCACCTCGATCAGCACGGCATCACCTGCCGCGTGGCCGTAGATGTCGTTGACCTTCTTGAAATGGTCGAGATCCACAAAAAGAATGCCCAGGTAAAGCTGTTCAAGACGACTCGCGGAGTAGATCGCCTGTTCAGCCCGGTCCCGGAGTAGCTCTCGATTGGGTAGCCCCGTCAACGAGTCATACAGAGCCACCATGAATTGACCTGGGCCCGCCCCGGGCATATCCAACGGCTGAATATGGTAGGCAGTGCCTTCGGCAACAATGGTCCTCACCACCTCCGCGAGCAATGAACGCTTCACAGGGAGGTGAGAGTCATCGCCCGAACTGCCTGCAATGAAAAATTCAAACTCGCTGCTCTCACTATTTGAAGACAAGAACTGTTCGAATTTTTGCTTCCCATCGCCATCCAGTAAATCCTGCAACTTGGTTCCGGCCAGCTCTACCGGGTAGAAGACCTGAATGGCGGCGTTGTTTGCGTAAGTTATTCTATCTTGCCCTGACAAAACAAAAATCACCGCATAGGGTGATTTCGAAATGATCTCGCTAAACATACAACCCCCGATTCAGTACAGAACATCGATCATCACAACACCGTCGCGACCCGCGCTCGTATGAGTACATGTGCCCATCTGCGTTTCACTTACAAAGCAGCCACTGATATACACGGAGCCACCCGATCCGTAGCCGAATGGAGTCAAACCACCAGCATAGTTTCCTGAAACAACCTGCCAACTTTTATTGCCCATATTGCCAACCCCATATTTACTAGGGCCGCAGGCACCGGGTTCGCCGCTTGAACCAGCAAAGTTTCCAGAAGCGACCCTATCGGGTGCCGGGTATTTTGGATAACCAGATTGGGCCCTGGCACCGCCCACGTTCCCGGGCACCGGACTTCCGAAGAAATCATCAATGCCACCTGACGTTGCGCCACTGCCACCAGCACACTCAAGCAACACACCATTGGAAGGAGAAATAAGCCTTGTCGATGTACCCGGATACCCCCCAGTACCATCGTCATAGGAAGGTGGCTCATATACCCAATAACCGGGTAAACCTGTAACAGGGCGAGAGGTGAGTACGGGGCTCACCCCCATCCCCCCCCTGCCGACCACTACCGTCATTTTCTCCCCTTCCTTGAGGTTGACGGGTGCCGAAAAAATGAATCCCCCTGAAGATCCCGTGCTGTACTGATCGGAGAATCTCCAACCGTAGCCAGATGCTCCTGCACCCGCCATTGTCACCAGCGCGCTCTTTACACCTTGAGGCACCACCCACTCGCTCGTCGTTGTGAACAAGTAGCGATGAGCATTTGGCATGTCGGTGGCCTTCCCCCAGACCGTGCCATTACAACCCAGCAGCTTGCCATTGGCGTTGGCGGCAATCAGCCCGAGCTGCGTACACTGCGCACCTTCGACCGCGATCCCGGTGACTTGCAAGGTGCCTGTTACTGAGGCTTCTGCAGTCACTGTTCCAGCGTTCCGGATGTTGTGTTTGGCTCCGCTGGTGTCCTGCATGTTGATGTCACCCGTTCTGGGCAGGCTGCCATCACGACGGTCAAATTCGAAGAATCCCGTGCTGTCGTAGCCATTGCTTACCGAGACCAGACCTGCGATGCCCCCCGGATTGACCCCCACAATCGACCCACCATTACCGGCAAACGTCCCAGGATCTCCGCCGACCGAAGACGGCAGTGAAACCCCAGCGTTCGCTGGGCTTGCCGTGTTTGCTGCAAGCGTGGCGCGTCTGACGTCGACCACGTTGTTGCTCCCTGATACCAGCATGGGCTGCGAAGTGGTGACCTGGAACAGCAGGTTGCAGGTCGGAATCGTGCAGCCGCTCTCGGTGTTGACGCGCATCTGGACGTTGAAGCCGATCGCCTGGCCGTTGTAGACCACGGGGTTTACTGCACGGCCAGGCAGGAAACCCATCGCATTGAGATCCGATGCGGTAGGGCTGAGCAGCCGCTCGGCCGGGAGCGCGTAGCCGTTCCGCGTGACGGCCTGGCCACGCTGGATCTGCGTGAAGAACGTCGTGGCGTAGGTCTTTGTGGCATCGTTGGCCGTCGCCAACATCTCCCCGATCTGCTTGGCTCCAGCGTCACGCCGCTCGTTCACCGCGTGCTGCCAGTAGCGGTACCCGCCGTATGACAGCACCATAGAGCCAATCAGTACCACCAGCGAAAGTTGAGGCAACAGAAAGCCCGCCTGCGCGCGTTTGGGAGGCAAACGCGCAACCGGTTGTCGTTTCATCGAGAATTCCTACATGTGTTTGAGAATGGTGCGGTCGACCTCTTGGCCGAGCGCCGAGTACTCACCGCGGGAGATCAGCGATGTGGTCTTGTTCTCTCGCTCGAGAGCTGCCACGACCAATCGACCCGCGCTGTCAAACTTCTGATGGATCGCCAGCTGCAAGCTATTGGCGAGAAGCTCATTAGCGTTACCTTCTCCGCCGGCGCGAGCCATTGCAGCGACTCTCTCAAGCCCAGTGGAGATGGACTTGGCGTGAACGGTAGCGAGGACTAGGTGACCATCACCAGCGAGGCGAAACAGGTGAGCCGCGCTGTAGTCGTTCAAGACTTCCCCAAACCCCAGCATCGAAGAGTCTTTGGACGGGAAGCAGCGCAATGCTGCGGGAATTGCCACTTCCCACCCCCCCATTTCTGATACATCCAGCTGCTCGCAGTAGCCAGCGCCGTGTTGCCCTTCCAGTGGGTCCTCGGGTGGATCCTCCAGGGTCAGGGCATAGCCACCAAGCATGCGTAAGCGAGCGGCGATGGTCGCGGAGAACGTGACGGTTTTTCCCGCGCCGGTTAGGCCGAAGATCAGGACCAGGCCGCCGGTTTCACGCATTTTGGACCCCAGTAGCAAGCCCTTGACCCAAGGAGGCAAGCCCAGTGTTTCCAGGTCAGGACAATCCTTGCGAAGGCAACGGAGCGCATAACGATGTTCACGCATGCGCTGAATCCGCCACGGGGTGCCGTCGGCAAGTTGCATTCTCTTGCGACCAGGATTGGCGTTAATCCCGTCAATCAGCTTCTGGATGAACGAAAGATGCTCGGCCGTTGCGATCAGCTGCCCAGGAAACAGAACGGCCGGAGCCTTTCCATCCGTAGACAGGTGCACGTCCGTGATGAGGGGCATCGACATGAGTACCCCACAGTCATGCGCGGCCGAAGTTGAAGGTAATGGTGTTGCTGGCACTCGCGTTGCACTGTGTGCCGACTGCCGTGAGGTCCAGGTTATTCACCCCGGACTTGACGGCACCACCGTTGACCGTAGCACTCAGGAACTGGTCGCCGGAGAAGGCCGTGGCAATTTTCACGCACTCTCGGCTAGGCACGTTGTTGAGGGTACCGCGGGCCTGCGTACCGTTCGATGCAGGTTCAAAGGTCAACGTGCCCCATTGCGTGACCAGATTACCCGTTGGGGTCCCACCTGCATATTCGGTGATGCCACTGCCAACCCAGCCATTGAGCGCCACCTGGGCCGTGGTCAGCCCGGCGTAAGAAGTTCGGTTTTGATAAGCCGTCTGGATGGCAGGGATCGCCAGGTTGAACTCGTCGGTGATTTTGTTGGCCCGGTAATTCGACAGCGCCGTGATCACCAGCGCATAACCACCGGCGAGAAACAAAGCACCGATGAGCAGCACCAGAGCCGTTTCTTGCATCGTCAACGCGCCACGTTGTTTACGCTTACGCTCACCCAGAAGAGGAGTACGCGTATTGGGAGATTTCAGGTCGTTCATGTTGTATTCCTTGATGGTTTTGGATGGGTTACTACTTGATCTATTTAATAGTTTGAATGTATGTCTCCAAGGCAGCATTGAACTCGTAACCAGCAGCAGCAATTAGCCCTATCACTGCAGCGACAATCAGCATGGCGGCATATCCACTGAAGACAGCTCGTCGCTCGGCTTCCATTACTTGCCGGTCTCCCTGATCAAAGGCAAGCATTTGCAGGGCTTTAGTGAAATCCGTGCGCTCGGAATAATCTTCTATTCGGTCCATCACCCGCAGCCCAAATAGCCCTGTGTTTAAAGCGCGTGCTGGAAACTGAGGCGAAAGCTTCAACCTCTTCAACATCAGGGCCAGGTGCCAGTTCATCCAGGGGCTGGCAAATTTTCGCATCCGCTCCACAGCCTCTTTCGGGCCGTGGTTATTCGACTGCAGCAAGATCGCGAAGGAGATTAAGAAGCTATTGCCCTCGCGCTCACGGTGGCTTTTCCACGGGAGCAAAGGAACTCTATCTATGTACCAGCGTATATCCCCACGCCAGTTCTTTTTACTCCAGACAACAAGCCAAGATAGCGCTGCAATGAAGACGACATTGAATAGCCATCCATCAACTATCCATTTAGACACTAAGTACATGTTCCGACTGATCGCCGGCCACTTCTCTAGAGGGAGTACCTGGAGGTTCTGTGGTCCAATCACAACAGCATTGGTGACGAGGAATGCAAGTAACGTGAGAAACGCGATCGCTGGCGAAATCACAGATATGAAGTAAACCCCCTTGATCTTCGCTGAGAGCCTTAAGGACCGGCTCAGATACTCCATAGCCTCATGCAGACGCCCATCTTCCTCGGCAGCGGTGAGCACCATGACTTCGTATTCAGGAACCGTGTTCTGCAACGCATGGGCGAACGACATTCGCCGCATTTTTTTTAACCAGTGATCGTAGAGGGGAGCAAACCCACTCCGACGTTGCCGTGACCTGGTTGATAGCTTCTTGAGACGGTCCGGCGGTGAGATGCCATCACGCAAGGCTGATGCAAAATCCTCGTAAAACTCCTGGCGGTATTGGTCGAAGGTATTGAAGAACCAGCGGGACAGACTAAACCCGAAGCTCATAACCCAACCTCGACAAGCTCATAGCTGTCCAATGGTTCGAAGTTACGTTCCAGGTCCTGGGGATCGATCATGCCCTGAGACACTTTGAACAGGGCGTGCTCGAATGCCGTCTTACCGGTCATATCTGGGTCGTCAAACGCGGTTATGCGACTGCGCCGCCAGTACAACTCGGCCTGTTCATCACGACCTTCAGCGATATACGCTCTGATCTGTTTGTCCGGCCTGACAATTTCTGCCGCGACCGTTAAACCCACCGTGCCGCGTTTCCGGCACTCGGTGCATCCTTCTTCTGACTTGCAGAAAATCGTGTCCGGGCTCAGCTTGAAGCGTACTTCGATGACCGCCAGTTGCTCTGCAGACAGGACACTCCTGCTTGGCACTTTGCAGTTGTTGCACAGCACCGGTAGGAGTTGTTGGTACGCAACCACTGAGAGGAACTGTCTGTCGGCAAGGATGTGTCGATCGATACCCAGTCGGGACATTCGGATAATCGCGCCGAAGGCCGACGACGTGTGAAGGGTGGTGTAGATTTTATGCCCCGTCAGCACGAAGTCCGTTACTACCCGGGCCGTCGAGCGGTTGCGTGTTTCGCCGATCATGATCTCATCAGGGTCGGCCCTGAGGATGTCCATCAGCGTGCCATTCAAAGCCTTTGAAGTGTCCTCCTCATCCTCATGGTCATCGTGTTGAACGGAAATCTGCGAGACCTGAAAGATTTTGTACTCCACCGGGTCTTCAACGCCGTACCGCTTCCTGAAACGCCGGTGCGGGTCGGCTTCCATCGCCACTTGCAGCGTCGAAGATTTACCCGCGCCCGTCGGTCCACAGAGCGCGATGAAGCCAATCGAACGTGCCACGGCATAAGTAAGCAGTTTGCTATGCGACGGCGCATATCCTTGATCTTCAAACGTCTTTCGCCTCGCGCCGGCTGTCTCGACCGGAAGGAGCCGAATGACGATATCCCACCCATCGGCCACACGAATGAACTTGAAACGCAATTTGTACTTTGTTGGCCCAACTGCAGTTCGAATCATGCAACTCATGGACTTGTTCAGGAGCGAGAAGGTCCCCACACTTCGTGAGCTTTCATCCGCCATCTGAGAGAACATATACCCGGCAATCTGCTCGCACGTCTCTACATCATAGTTGCGGTGCGGATACAGATTCCCATGAACCCGGAAAAGCGCCATGCCACTGCCTTCGCGACAGCACAGATGGATATCTGTCGCCGATTCATATACAGCATCGTTGATAAGTTCATTCACAATCGGATGAACATCACTTGACCGTGCCTCAGCACTATCTTTGTTGATGGCCTTGTTGATTGAAGCAATGAACGAAACGTCCGCTACTCGCTCAACCTCGATGCGGTATTGGTCTTTTACAAGTTTCGAGCGCAGCTCGGTGTGCAGTCGTTGGCCCAGCTGACTGTCTGAAATCAGCAGCGCCAGTGCCCGGTTACCAAAATCCAGCACCGCCACACTGGTCAGATCATTACCCATGATCCCTTGTGCCTGTGTAATAACACCTCGAAAGGCTGGAATATCTTCGCGGCTCTTAACCCTGGCAGCCTTACGCACAGTGGCTACCAGTTTGGAGATGTTGGTCGATACATCCTCAAGCTCTTTACTGGTCCTTCTCGATCGATTCAAGAGCCCCCAGAATCGACTTTGGGTATTCGCGGACATACTTCACTCCTGGCTCAGCGCGGGGGCTGAATGCTCACAGATGGCGTCAAAGGCATGATCGGCGTGGCGGGGCTACTGGATGGTTGAGGCGAACTACTCGGCGAGGCACTTCCCCCCATCCAGTCGAACATGATGGTCTTTCGCTGTACGACCGCCCTACCCTTCAGTCGCACCAGTTGAATTTGGTACTGCTGAATACTCTCCAGTTTCCAGCCATCAATTTGTGAGATGAAGGGATCCTGCATCGAGACAGGTATCCGCCGGCCCTTGTAATTAACTTCAGCAACCTCTTGGCCAACTAGCCCCCATATTGCCTCAACCGTAGGCTCCTGTTCGTTCACGTCCTGCTTAACACCGGGTAGCGGGTTCGTAGCAGTAGCACCGCTCACCGTCGCCATATTGCGATTTTGCTGAAGCTTCAGGTCCATTTCGGACTCCAACACTTCTGCTTGCTTCTTCAGCAGAGCGTCGAAGGTGTCCGACGATCCGTCAGCCATTACAGGTGCGGAGAAGTAAAACGCCCAGGGTAAAACCACCACAATGAATAATGAGTCACGGATTCGCATACGCTTTACCTTTCAGTTCGAAAGAATTGGCTTCATCCAATTTGAAGTTCAGGGTCGTGATATCAGTCGTGTCTGGTAACCGAGAAGCGAGATCGCCAAGAAGCGGTGCCGGTCCGGAAGCGTCAAACAGGCCCATCATGGGAATCCATTGCTCATCCGGTGCGACTTGGGCTGGGTTACCGGCTACCCGGGCCCACGTGGTGGGCACCGAGAGGGCCAGGTTGATGGCCTTGGAGCGCTGAGCAAGGTTGCCCAGGTCTAAGCGAACCCGATCACGCTTGGGTAACCCTTCCGCCGTTCGGGATTGCGCGACAGGAAGCTCCACATCGATCGGTTGGACGACCTTCTCGATATCGCTGTCCAACACTGGCCACGGCCACTCGGCAGGCTTGTCTTTGAGGTAGCTAGACCAGGTAGCAAATGCCTGTGCCTTGTAGGTCAGCATGCAACCTGGGCCGGAACATTCAATCGCCACCAATTTCCAACCGCCGATCAGCCGCCGGACACTGCCCATGGTTTTCAAGTACGCCGGCACCGTGACACGGGCGGGCCCGGTAGCATTGATCGCCGCGCTCACCGCTGCAGCCAGTTCCTTTTTCCGCTGTTCAATCGCCTGCGCACGAATTAGTGCGGCATTGAGTCGTGCATCCTCCTCGACCTTGGCCTGGTAGAGGTAGTAAGTGAGCGCCCCCAGCACAACCAACGCACACATTGCCAATGGCACCACCGGTGCCGTTGTGAAGCGGCTAAACCGTGCCCGCTTGACGTCCCGCGGCTTGAGCGAGTGTCCCAGGATTTCAAGCGAGAACGCCCTGAGGTCCAGCTCGTATGGCAAGCCCTGGAACAGCTCGGGCTTGTTGGTGTAGACCGGCACGTCAGACGCAGAGTGCAGCTTGTTCAGGTGATCCTTTGCCAGCGCGATGATGGTGTGGGTGTCACCCACCATATCCATGCCTGGCTGCGGCAAGCCATCAGTCACCGCGAACAGCCATAACTGCTCTTCACCAATGTCAATGAGCGTCAGGTAGCCCTCTTCCGAAAGCGCTGACTGCACCAGCGCTCCAGCAGCAACCGGGCGGGCGCTGGACTGCTTGCGCGTAGCAAACGCGACATATTCACGTTCCGCTTCTTTGATCGACCAGACGTACTGCCACGCAGCGTCTACTGTGCGACCCAGCTGTTGAATCTCTGTGCCCTTTCCGTCCAGACCAGGCAGCTCAACCCAGTCCAGGCCCAGTGCCGCTGGTCCGTGACCTGGGATCTGTACCGAGGTCAACATCAGTTCACCCCTTCCATGATGGTCGGAGTGAGGAGGACCAGCACTGCCCGCCGCGTGCTCGAGGTGCCAATGCCCCCGCCGAGGATGGGCGAAAGGGAACCGTCGAACGACTTGTCGGTGGATTGCTGTTGCGTGTTGTCGACGCCAGCCAACACTGCCGTTTCGCCATTCCGGATACTGGTGTAGATCTGGTACTGGTTGGCCGTCGACTGCGGGTATTGCAGCGTGACGCCATTGCTCACGAAGGTCTTGATATCCCCTCGCATAGACGCATCCATGGACCACTGCACAATAACCGACCCGTTGGGCTGAATAGAGGATCTCATATTCAAGAACGTGCCCGTGGTTAGTTGTCCTGGTTCAACCCCTGGAATGGCCGTAGCGTTGTCGCTGTTCGTGGTGGCGGCTGAGGTTCTCGCGGGATAAATAAAGTTCTCCGTGTTCGCAATCGACAGGGGTCGGTTGTTCATCAACGAGTAAGTTTCATCTTTCCTGACATTCACTTTACCCACCGTCGCCAGTGCTTGAAGGAATGTCGTCGCTTTCGAGTTAGAACCGTTCCGGATAACTCCAAGTTGGCCAAACCCCGTTGACCCTCCCGGCATACCGTCGGGTGAGAAGAAGTCGACATTCCACTTCCGCGTTGCATCGTTGATGAGCCAGGACCAGTTGAACGCAGTGTCGTTGTTGGTGGTAGAGGTCAGGTCGATGATCTGCATACGCATCCGAACTTGGCGACCAACCGATTTGTTCTCGGCAGAGATCAGTTCTTCAACTTGCTTCTGCACTTCCCGGGTATCTGTAACGGTCACAACGCCAGACGCAGAGATTGCCAGCTTACCGATGCCACCGGGTGTTAATGCGCCCTCGATTGCTGTTTTCAGGCTACTGACGACATCGACAGAAGCTTGCATTTTGGCCGAGACGTCGGCCGCAGATGTCACCTGACCGGCCTGAGTAATATTGCCCTGCGTGCCACCCGAGCTGTTGCTGTTGCCCGATGATGAGTTCTTGGCAATGGTACTGGTGACATCGTTGGTGTCGGTGATGGTGGCGATCTGGTAGGTCCTGGTGACCAAGCGCGATATCAGTATCTCGCCATCCTTGAAGTCCCAACCAACGCCGTACTTGGACGAAATCTGGTCGAGCAGCTCGCTGAGCGTCCCACCGAACGGGTTCGCCTGGTCAATGATGAAGGGCCGAGCCGGCAGTGCCCCCTGGGAGATTCCCGTCAACATCCCCATATTGGGCGCCGACTGCCCAATAGGCCCGGACATTGGCATCGATAGCGAAGGCAGGGTTACACCGTTCGCCGCCGCCACACTGCTACCCGTGCCTGCGCCGGTGGCCGCGCTGATACCGCCAGCCTGGCTCATCCGCTGGGCGGAAAAGACCTCCAGAGGGATCAAGGCATCAGGGCTTACCCTCACCGGAAAGCCGACGATTTTGCTGAGCCGGTCCCCCGTCACAGCGAGTCCTGGTCGGTCGGGGAACACGAAACTGATCCGCTGGCTGAATACCGCCGGCAGCTCGGCCTCGCGTGCAACCTTCATCGTTTTGCCGCCCAGCCATACGCTGTCGAGCTCACGGACCACAGCACCGCGCAGCTGGTCGTCCTGGCGCAGTTTGGCCAGGCGGTCGGCTACCAATTGATTGCCGTTGTTAACAGCTCGCTGGATCTCGTTGCGCTCTGTCCAGGTGCTGCAGCTGGTCAAAGACATGGCCACGGCCAGCGTGAGTACACATTTTCCACTTGGAGTCATGATGGTTCTCCTGGTCATTCCGCGCGACGGCCAGACTCTGCAACCCTGAGCACACGGTTGCCTGCGTATAGGTAAGGGGTCAGGTTCACATCTGCGGCGGATAAAGAAAGGAAGACTTTCCTGACGACTGTCCTGAAGTCGCCCTTCAACGTGGCACTCACTGCCAGGGGAACATCCACTGGCGCCTCCCAGACAAGCTGCCAACCAGCTCGATCGGCCCACTTGGCCAGCACACGGCGCAACGTGACGTCGGTGGGGGCCAGCGTCCAAACCTCCTCTGGTTTTGCAGGGGCGACGATAGGTGCTGCAGGGGTAGTGCTGATGGATGTCGCGACTGCAGCGGCCTTCACCACCGGTGGCGGGGGCGCTACAGCAGGGGCCGCTACTACGTTGATGATTGTGGGTGGCGGTGCCGGTGTGACCGGGAAGGATTTCGCTGGTACCGCCGCGGCCGAGACAGGACCAGACCCTGTTGCCGGCAGCGACCTCAAGGGGCTGGTTTGTGGCAAGGGCGCGGAAATGCTGACCCTTGTCAGATTCGTGGCCTGCCGCGCCGCACTGGTCGTGTTCAAGCGTTGTTGTGCCAGGCTGATTGACGTAGCGCTCTGCGCGATTTGGTTATCAACCCAACTATCTGAGGATTCTGGATTGTGTTGCGGTGGGGACACACACCCGGACAAGGCCAGGGTTACAGCCAAGCACATTGAAGTGGGAGTTCGCATTGGAGCCTCTTTATAGCGATCAAGCCTGGGCAAGCGCTAATAGATGGTCGAAACGTTGATACTGGTCATTTTTCAGATGACTGGTTCTTTGCAATTTCTCGGAGCAGCAGCTCCTTCGCCTGAGGCAAAAAATTGTCAATGAGAAACTTGTTGACTTTGGAAGGCGCAATATTTTTCTGCGCGATCACTGTCAACTCGATTGCGGTCTCGTTCAGTTTTTCATAGCGGTCACCGCCAACATGAACGGTGGTGTTATTTGTTTTCTGGCCAATACCAGCACTGCTAGCTTTCGATGCCATCATTTTCTCCAGGCAAAAAAAAACACACCGCAATGCCAGGGCATGCAGTGTGTCTGTGGTGATTGGTTTTTAGGTTAGAAGGCTCGGGCTACCAGAGCTTTTCATTAACCTGAGGCGTTTCTATGACGGATGCAATGCGGGAATACGGTTTACTCCCTGCCGCCTCTATTAGCCTAGATTCGTTCTGCAACAGATTGAAGAATGCGACTTGCCGATCAACCTTGGACTTGGTCGCAGCAATCGCGGATAAAGCCCGCAATACCTCCGGCGAGACATTACGGCACTCTAAACTAGTCACCTTTTTATCAGTGCGGAGCAGCAAAGACTGCTTCAACGCTTCGATTAAACCATTGGAAACTGTACATATTGGGCCGCCGAACCTGACGAACTCTTTTACGCCAGGAATCTCAGAGACCACAGATGGGTGTACGTCTTCTGGATCGAGTCGGACGAACAGGTAGCCCGGGAAGAGAGGCGAATCAGTTATACGAACACCGTTGCAATCGGCTCGATCTTTAACCTTCATCTTCTTGGGAGAGTAGAACTCGACTCCAAGCCCTTCCAGCCTCGACGTAACGTACTGAAACGCATGGGAATTATGAGTAATCAAGTGCCATCGATACATCCTTTTACCCCTGATAAGCGGGCACGCGCCGCCACAAACGCGCCGTGAGCCCATCCTTTCCAGCACCCCCTTTGCGGGGCGCCATACCGTCGTGTTGACGGCGGCTGATTATATGTACAGTGTTAAAAATTGCAATGGCACCATGCCAGTACGTGATTTTATTCACTCATCACAGTCAAATCAACCATAAATGCACATTATGCAATTTTGCACTTCAAAAAGCCTTGAAACGCCCGAAACTGACGCATTTCAGGCGAGAAAATGACCACCCCGATACGCACGCTCATAGGCGCCCGAATCCGCTCGTACCGAAAAGCCAAAGGTGTGACCCAAGCGGTTCTGGCTGAAGCGTTGGACTGCGAGGTGACGACGATCGGCCGGTATGAACGGGGGGAGCATTCGCCAGACGGCGAGCAGCTGATGAAGCTGGCCACCTTCTTCGACGCATCGCCTCTGGACTTCCTCCCCACCGAGGTCGAGGTGGCCTGGCAATCGGTCTCTACGCTTCGGTCGATACTCATCGATCTCATCTACCGGATAAACGATCCAGCAGACCTCCAGAGATTGATCAGCACGGCGGAATCTCAACGCCAGAAAGCTACTCTACGGTGAGGGCGCGCGGTGAATGTCCGACTTGCTGGTGAGTAGCACTCTGCCACGTCAGGTCTGGTAAAAACGGCAGCTACACGGCATCTTATCGCCCCCCCGCCATGCGCAAGAGGTGCACGGCGGGTCCTTTTGATAGGTCTGAGGCGCAGATGAACTCCAAAAATATGGAACGTTTAATCAAGAACCTAGGCTGTTCGTACGATCATCTAATCGAAAACAATGTCATTTCAAATCATCCTCTGCAGAACTTGTATGATGAAGAAACATTAGAGATCGAGCTGGTTCCAGGGATTGAGTTAGTATTCTGTCCTGAAACCCTCCGCTTTGAGGTTCTCTATATAACATTGAAAACTAGCGAGCAGGATGCGAACAGTTACGACGGCGAATTACCCGCCCCCTTCGGAGATCTTGTTACTCAAGAACAAGTTCACCAGGTGCTGGGCAAACCAATATTTTCGAAAAAAACGATTGAGTTGCAGGGAACCGGTTTAAGCGGCTGGGATACGTATCAACTCCCGCCAGAATGGCACCATGCGGCCTTGGTCGAATTTCAATACATCAAGCAGATGATACTAAGCAGAATCCTATTTTCATTGATTGATCGAAACATTTAACTCACCGGTAACAGTGTGGCAGCTGCCTAGACCACTAAGCCTGCCACGCCATTACATCACAGGCACACACGGGTACAACGTCGGCCCTTGGCAACGCTCAAAGCCGCGGTTGCTGCACCGGTGTGATTTGCTCATCAACCTCCCAGTCTTCAGCAGATCTGGCCAGGCCCGCAGGTTCATGCGGGTCAAGCTGCCGAGCGATATCACTGCTCATCGTCTGCTGCCCTGGATCGGTCAGCTGCAGGGCTGGGATCCCGGTGTACTCCGCGTGCCTGAGGCCCGCTTCGATGACTTGGCGAACCGCAATGTCTTCGCCCAGGATCTCCGCTTTCTCACCGCTCTTATGCGCCATGATGGCGACAGCCAGGCTGTAGTTGGCCAGGTCATCGGTGTCATCGAATCCTGATTTAATTTCCAACACCTCGCCCCGGTCAACGACCGCCACCTGACCATAGCGAAGGTACTCGATGGTCCCGTCCCGGCGCACGCGTGAAGCATGCCCTTCGGCGTCAAACGCGCCAACGTCATCCGCCGGCGCGGCGATAATCACAGCGTCGTTGTGGCGATCGACTGACCGTTGCGCTCGTTTCTCTCGATAGGCCCAGCCGCGCAACTGGCTGACCGCTGCAGCGTCGCCTAGGACGGCTTCAAGCTCCACCCAGGCCCGATAAGAAAGTGGACGATGCTGCCCCTTCGCCTTGAGTTCGGCGCGCTCCTTTCGTAGCTCCAGACGAAGCTCAGCCTTGGCCTTAAGCTGTTCAAATTCGGCAACCCGGAACATGAGTTTACGCAGTAGCGGATCACGTACTGTGCGTCGCACGTGAAGCTTCATTGCGCGGCAGCGAAGCGCAATGGCGTGTTCACGGCCAGCCACATCGAGGTCAGGCCGCACCCACGCATCCCTGTAGGATTTGTAGCGTGCCTTCAATTGAGCTCGCGCTTCAGCCCGGGCAATACGTCGCTCCTCCCTGGCATCTTGATCACGCAAGTGCAGCTTAGGCCGGTAGGTTTCCAGAACACCATAACGCCCTTCAAGAATGTCGTCAGATTCGAACTGCGGTGCCGGTTTAAATTGGCCGATATGCTGCTCAAGCCGGCCCTTCGTAAGCGATGGGTGAATGGTCGACGCCTTGACAGGCACAGCGGTGGGATTGAGGACATCGAACACCACTAATCCCTTACCCTGCTCCCGCAGGCCAAGCCCCTTCTCATGCAGCTTGAGATGGATCTCATCCCAGCTCGCTTCGTTACGCCCAATGATCTCATCCAGCCCGTCCCGAACGGTCCGCTCAGCGTAATGAAACAGGCTTTCCTTGTCGGAGAAGGTTTGGGTTTTAGCAGCGCCCTGCGGCGCACCAGGAAAGCGAAATGGCGCTGGAATGAGCGTGTCCCTGTCACTCCAAACCCAACTGCCATTGTCCTCTGCAAAACCGTGCTTACGTTCCAGGATCCGGCACGCCTTCTGCAGTTTCGAGGCGTCCATCCACAAATTCTTGGCCTTCAACGTCTCAGGGTTGACCCTATTAACAGCCACATGGCAGTGCACATTGTCAGTGTCGTAATGAATCGCGGTGACGTACTGATGTCCCTTCATACCGATTGCCTCAAGGCAATACTGGGCGGACTCAAAGATCTGCGCATCGGTAGGCGATTCGTGTTCCTGCCAGGAAAGGATGAAGTGATACACCGGGTCTTTACAGTGACGGTTCTGTGCAGCGACCAGGTTCATTTCAGCCGCGGCCGTCTCCCAGCTGAAGCAGTTGGTCTCGCAAGGAACCCCGCCCACGACCACCCGTTGCCGACCATCACTCAACTCCTCCAGAACTGTGGCGTCTTCACCGGACTGGTTGCTCCGGTCGATGTAGTCAACCAGTCGATCGAAGACCGCTTGACCAGCTTGCGACGGCGCATTTTTTGGTACGTCTTCAAGCACGTCATCGGTGTGCGGTTTGTCATCACGAATGCTGATGTAACCCACAAGTTTAGTGAAACTAGACAGGCCGTCGCGTCGCTTTTTTGGGATAATTACATTCACGTGCGAGTCATTCCAGTACCTGAACTGCCTGGAGATCGATAGCGATTACGGCCTTTTTCAACGCAACAAGAACTTCTGAGAACTGCCGGCTGAGATCTTCGGTCATGTGTTCTTTCATCTGATTATGGAGGTGCTTCTGAAGACCACCTAAGCGAAGCATTTCGTTCATCAGTCGCGTATCCGTGCGCGTCTGAATTTTCTTGCCCAAGGCAGATCTGAGCAGCAGCTCAGAGGTGCTGATCCCTGCTGCCAGCGCCTTGGTCTGGATCTTTTGCTTGTCTTCGGCTGTGCATCGGATCTCGATGCGAGCTGTTGCCTGACGCGCTTTGCTTTTTGACATAACTGGAACCAACAACAACGGTCGACGGGGTATCGGGGCGCAGCCCTGATCAGGGTTTTGTGCGGATGGCCTGCGTGCAGGCCGTCCGTACAAAACATTTCCTGTCCGAAACTATAACCGCATTTCAGACCCCAGGCCAGCAGGGCCTGGGCGACTGCTAAAAGCGGATGGGCGTCGGGGGGGGGCGGGCTACTTCCGTGCTCCAGCCCCTGGCCAGCAGGGCCTGGGCGGCCGCAAATTGCGGTTGGGCTTCGGTTGGACTGGTCAGACCCTGTGTCCGACTTAAAACAGGCGGCGGGTACGCTGGAGGCCATGCCGGCGAATCCAGCCTGCGCGGATCTCAAGTATCGGGTTTTTGGCAGCGCTGGCCAGTGGCTGGTATGCTGCAAGCATATTGCGGGCCGATCACCCGATGAGCAGCATTCCATCATCAGCCATACACGGGGCAATGCAACATGGCAGCTAAGAAGACGTTCACCCAAGATGACCTACAGGCAGCGCAACAGAGACTGGCGGCGCTGCCGGACCTGAGTCGCAATAAGATCTCTCAGACTGACTTCATCGGGCAGCTGAAAGATCAGATCATTGCCCTCAGCAAAGAGAAGGGCTACAACATCAATGAGATCAAAACCGTGTTGCTCGACCTGGGCGTCAAAGTCTCGGCCAAGGACGTGGATGCACTCATCAATCCAGCGAAAAGAACGCGAACCCCTCGGGGTACGCAGGGAGCCGGCGCGAAGAGCCAAGCCCCAGCAGGTTCGCCATCCTGACAGAACGATGTCAGCAAAAAAAACGGCCTCGCATGAGGCCGTTTTTATTTGCAGGTGTTGGGCGCAAAGGGCTCTGGTCAATCAGGATCGGCCATGTGCTCGCGCAGACGCTTGATCAGTTGGCCGATCTGCCCCAGGTTCATGTCGAGCTCGCGGGCCGCCTCGGCGTGACTCGCTCCCTGGACCAGAATCAACCGTGCGGCCGCTATGGATTTCTCACCGAGCGGGCGACCGCGCCCGGTCCGCGCATTGGTGAGGCGGTTGATCAGCGTTGCAAATTCCTCAGACGACAACTCGGCACCATCAAACGCGGGTCGAATCATCTCGATCAGCTGAGCGATCTCAGCTGGCTTGAACGTCGACTTGATGAGCGCCGCCATGGTCTCAAGTTGTTGCGTCTTCGATGAACTCACTGTGCAGCACCTCTGAAAAATTGATTTGCAACCCTCGGCGGGCTTTGGGTACCATCCGCCCCGCTTTCCCAAATCTCCTGCAAGGAATGTGGTGAAGCAAAGGACCGAGGGCCTTGCCGGGCTCTCGGTCCACCTTTCTACTCCCTGCTCTTACGCTGTAGCCTTGCTGCTCGACTTGCCTTTCTTAGCAGCGCCTGGCTTTGCTGGGCTCGCGGTGCGAATCAACTTCGGCACCCAGCCAGAACCTTGTAAGCGCGCTTCGGCTTCCTTGGCCAGCACGCCTTTCTTCATAGCTACCAGCGCCATTCGGTCTGCGTCATCCTTCACCTTGCCCGCTTCCACCAGCGCCTCCAGAACCAACTCTTTCGGCACGCGGCCCAGGTAGTTGCCGGCTGTCGCAGTGAAGTGTTCGGCCATGTCCAATCCCAGCGTGGTGACGAACTTGTCGGTCATGCCACGCCCCGGCTCAGTGGCAAGGCTCACCGAGCGTGCGACGGCATGGGCCAGCAGCGCGTCCAGCTCGCTGGCCGACAGGGCGTACAGCGCCTCCCACAACGCTCCCGCGTCTGTCGGTAGATCCTCGATCAGGTTCTTGCACACCGTTTCGAAGGCCTTTTGTTGCTCGACTCCCGCCTCGTCAGTGATCGTGCAGTAGCTGCGGGAGCCCCACCCGCTGCTGATGCTGTAGTCGGTCGGCGCGTCCGACGGTTTGTTTCGCATAGAGGTGACCATCTGGCTGACCAACAACGCCTTGGCAGCGTGCGGGCTACGCGCAGTGACTCGCTGCGCGGCTAGGTTCTTGTGGCCCAACAGCGACTTGCGCAGCGCCTCGCTGACGGCATCAACCTTACGGCCTGCCGGTTGACTCTCGCGACCGCCACTGATCCGCGCGCCTTGTTCCAGCAGCGCCTCGACCTGGGCGCGGTCCTCAGTCTTCACCAGCCCTCGCTCAATGCGGATCTGCTCACGCGAGAACGCCACAATCACACCGGCATGCTTCATCACCTCGGGCTGGTAGCCCACGGTTTGTTCCTCCAGCTGGTCGATCAGTTCCTGGAGCACACTTTGCCGGCTGTCCAGCTCGCTGTAGCGTTCCGGGTTCTCGTCGCTGTCCAGCGCATGCAGTTCAGTTTCCACAGCATCCAGCTCCGCGTTCAACGCTTTCAATTGCTCCGCCTGTTCCTCTGGCAGCACGCGGACGACTGTCGGCGCTGCGCCGTACCGCGAGTACGCGGTGTAGTCCCAGGTTGGCCACACTTCGACCCACTTCCACCCCTCGTTGCGGTGGTCTTCAGCCACTTCTTCCAACTTGTGGTACATCAGGGTTGCCAGCAACGAAGCATCCTCCAGAATGACCCCATTACCGTCCCCCGAGAACATATCGCGGCGAACTGTTCCACCGGCTTTTTCATACGCTTCCACACCGCCGATCAGGGCCAAGCGCGGATCTTTACTGCCATCGATTTCCTTGTCGATAACAGCGGACCGCAGATTATTCGGGGTACGCTGCCAGTCGTTGTTTTTTGTACGGTTCCAAACTTCAACTTGCCGCTCATGGTTGTCGGTAGAGCACAGCGCTATGAGTTGATCAGTGGACATCAAACTGTCGCGAAATTGTTTAAGCAACTCAGGGGCAGCGGCCTGCAACTTGATGCGGCGCTCAACTACCAAGGGTGTGACACCGAACTTATCGGCGATCTGGTCAATAGTCCAACCTTCCGAGGTCAAAGCGACAAACGCCTCGAATTCGTCAGCGGGGTGCATTGCATAACGCTTGCTGTTTTCGGTGTAACTGGCCGCCAGTGCTTCATCGATGCCAATCACCATGACGGGCACCAGCTGTTCAACGGGCCAGCGGCCCCCTTCGATCAACAGGCCAATGGCTTCAAAGCGGGTGCCGCCGGCATCGACATCAAAGAACTCGCCATCGGCATGCACCACCAGGTTCTGCAGCAACCCCATTTGCGCGATCGACTCGGCCAGCTCGGCCACCTTCGCCTTGTGCGCCTCAGTACCGCGGTTCTTGCGTGTGTTGCGTACGCTCATGCGCAGCTGGGAGAATGGGACTTCGGTGCGTACAGCAATAGACTTGGACATGGGTTACTCCTGCAAGAATGTGATCCGCAGGTGGCGGTTGCCGCCGCCACTCTACGCCCCGAAACGTGCTCCGTTTCGGTGAAAGCATTATAGCAATAACGATAGAAAATATATACACAAATGTATAGAAATAATGAAAAAAACCCGCACTAGGCGGGCTTTTTTCTATGGGTTACTCGGCCATGACCGACTGGACCCGGCGCAAGACTGCCTCATGGGGCAACGTGCACACATCCTCGAACATCCAGTACGTGCCACCTACGCGAGCGTAGACCTGGGCCAGCGCCCCGGCACCGAAGTCCGGCAGCTTGAATGACTCACCATCCACCTCATTCCCATCGATGCCGACTACCATGGCCCGGGCGAACTCATAATCATCGCGAGGGACGGGCCGGGGTTGCCCACGGTGGGTCGCATGAATTTCCGCTGCCGCTTCATGGAAAGGGACGATCTTGGCGCCGGGGTGGCGCACCTGCATTTCATCGAGCGTCTGATTTTCCAGCTGGCTGACAATCAGCTCGCCGCGCACATGCGCAAAGTCGATGACCCATGGGTGCCCCGGAACGTAGAATACGAGCTCCATTTTGATACTCCTGCAAGGTAACTGTGAGGCGGTTGCCGCCGCCTAATGAGCACCGATAACGACTCGTTTTCGGTGAGAGAATTATACACTAGACCATCAATTTAATATACACAAATATACAGAATAAATCGCTAGAATTACCTGCATAACTGACCCTCACGCCTTCCTGATTGCCCTGCCACGAGGGTTGTGCCAACCCTCCCGAAGCCCATCCAGCCGATTTGCCGAAGCCCCGCCCCTCCCCCCGAAGCCCGGCCGCGAACCGCGGCAGACTAGGTTGCCTGGCCTGTGCGTGCCATTAAGCTGATAAAATACGTTATCGGACTAATTGACCCTGGAAGGCCTTCATGACGTTTCGTCTGCCCCGCGTCCTCGATCAGCACTACACCTGCCCCACCGGTCACGCCTACCCTGAACACCTCACCGATCTCGATGACCGCACCTGGTCCTGCAGGACCTGCAGGCAGTCGGTGCGCATTACCGTCCTCGATCGCGCCGGTGAGCAGTTCACCGTCGAACGCCGCCCGGCCCGCGAGCTGACCGAGAATGATCAAGTCGTCCACTGGACCGGTGTCGGCCTCACCGCCGGCGCGGTCCTCCACTCGGAACTCCCCCGGGGCAAGACCGCGGGCTGGTACCTGGCCGTCGAATGCTGTCGCGGCGAGCCTATCGACCCAGGCCAGTACATTGCCCGCCGGATCGCCTGAGCAGCTGATACCCCACCCCCCTCCCCCGTAGACCTGGAGCCGACCATGGACCTGTTTGAACCCCTGCGCGACTTCTACCAGCGCCGCCAGGCCGCCCGCCTCGATGCGCTGGCCAGCGGCCTGCAGCTGGTGACCCAGCGCAGCGAAGCCGCACGTGGCAATTTCGTGTTTCCCGGGCTGGATATCAGCGCGGTCATCAAGCGGCACGGCCAGCCGGTCGGAAAGATCGATTACGGCGTCAGTCCGCTGAATGACCGCCTGTACATCAGTGATTTCCAGATCTGGACGGCGCACAGTGGCCAGGGTCTCGGCCTGGCCGCCGCCTGGGCGCTGAGTCGCCAGTACGGCTTGCCACTCGCCACCCTGCACGAAGTCGGCACCTCGCTGGGCTTCTGGCGCAAAGTCGAACGGCGCCTGGCCAGCGCTGGAGTGCACCTGCAGCGCGACATTCGCAGCGGCGATCAACCGGCGATTCAGGCCACCTGGGCGCACCTGGTACCGGAACCCGAACACGAACGTCAGATCCGCGAACTGATGGCCTCACCGGAATGGCCGGCGATCAAGGCGCGCCTGGACGCGGAGTACGGCCCATGCCGGGAGAACTGATTACCCTGGATACCGGCGAGCGTCGGCTGACCGCCGCGCAGTTCCAACAGCTGGCCCAGGTGCCGGCGGCCGCCGAATGGTTCGCCAATATCGACAACCCCCAGACCCGCCGCGCCTACCGCGCCGACCTGGAAGACTTCTGCGCCTTCGTCGGCTTGGCCGGCGCCGACGAGTTCCGCGCCGTGACCCGCGCACATGTGCTGGCCTGGCGTGCCCAGCTGGAACAGCGCGGGCTGACCGGGGCCACCATCCGCCGCAAGCTCGCCGCGCTTGCCAGCCTGTTCGATCACCTGCTGGAGTCCAATGCGGTCGCAGGTGGCAATCCGGTGCACGGGGTCAAGCGGCCCAGGATCGAAAGCAATGAAGGCAAGACCCCGGCCCTGGGCGATGACCAGGCCAAGGCATTATTGGACGCGCCGCCGGCGGACAGCTGCAAAGGCCTGCGCGACCGGGCCATTCTGGCCGTGCTGCTGTACCACGGCCTGCGCCGCGAGGAGTGCGCGCAGCTGCAGCTGAGCGACCTGCAGGAGCGCCGCGGCATCAAGCATCTGCGCGTGCTGGGCAAGGGCGGCAAGATCCGCTGGTTGCCGTTGCACCCGGTGGCGGCGGTACGCCTGCACGCATACCAGGAAGCCGATACGGCCCGCGGCCCCGGCCCCGGGCCATTGTTTCGCTCGCTGCGCGGCCGCAGCGCGGGTGCCGGCATTACCGCTCACGGCGTGTACCAGGTCGTGGGCCGCTGGGCCAAGGCGGCGGGGATCGAGGTCGAGGGCCTCGGCGTGCACGGGCTGCGCGCCACGGCGGCGACCAACGCGCTCGAGCACGGCGCCGATATCGCCAAGGTGCAGACCTGGCTGGGCCACGCCAATGTCAGCACGACCCGCCTATACGATCGGCGCGGTGAACGTGCAGAAGACTCGCCCACCTACAAGGTCCAATACTGAGACGCAGCGGCGGCGGGCTCAACCTCACTCGGCCTGCGGCAGGTAGTCACTGCGCTCCAACCCCAAGCGCCGGTCGATTTCTTCGGTATTGCCCTCGGCCAACAGCATGTCGTGAGCAAATTGGCGGGTCATCGCCTTGTAGCGCTTCCACAGATAGCGCTGCTTGGCGTTCAGCTCACCGATACCTGGTTCGATTAAGCGCAACGCTTCTTCCAGCTCCTCAAAGGCGACCATGCACCAGGCGGTGGACATCTTTTGGGGGAAAATCACGGTGGGGAGTGCGGTGGATGGTGTGCTTTCGCTCATGGGTCGATCCTTTGGTTCATTGCCGGGGTGGCCATGCTGCGGACAGTATGCCGCGCGTGCTTATGGGTGTATCCAGGACATACGGGTTGGCCAGGGCGTGTGTCACAATACTGGCCTTCCGTCACCCGCCTGGTTCTGGATCGACCCTTGTCAGAATTGCTCAAACTTAAAGAAAACGCGCTGGTGGCTCATCCCAACGGCGGGTACAGCTTCGGCACGATTCCTGAGATGCCTAAGTTCGGCCTGCCGGGTGGTGAGGTTTATCTGCGCGTGGGCGTGCATCGCCGGCCCGGCAGCGGCTTCGGTGTGAGGCATGTATGGGAAGCGCACCAGGCTGACCTGCTCAAGCACGGCTGCGCCTCGATCGACGGGGTGGCCGCGCACATCGCCAAGATGATCGTGCCGGGCGCGGAGATCTACTGCGAGTTCCGGGAGCAACGCACTGGTCACCGCATTGCCGTACTGCGTACCTCCACCGGCACCTTGATTCTCGAACCTCGCGATGACCGGGTCCTGGGCTTTGCCTACCACGTCATCACCTGGTACCCGCAGCGCCGCGCCCATGGCACCTTGGTGGGGAGCATTCCGCGTCAGCGCCCGGCGCCTACGGCCCAGCCGGCGACCACGGAAGCGCCGAATTCCAAGTAAAAAAAAGGCACCCAGTGGGTGCCTTTTCAGTAATTTATGAGGAGTAGTCGCAGCGATCCTTTAGCTCCCAGTCTAGTGACCTTGGGTTCAGAATCCGACAGGCTATGCCCGTCGTCACTACTTCAGAGAAACCAGCTTTCTCTGCTGCCAAAATTGCGGGGGGGCCTTTGCTGGTACCCAGTCCCGACGAATGCGCAGTTGCAGTCCTCATCTACAAGGATATACAAGGTGACACCTGTGTCAATCAAATTTGATGAATGGGCGTGAGTTTCCGGGCTTCCGCATGATGCTCGATGATCCCGGATGACGCGCTAAAACCGCTCAAGCGGCCGTGCTTGGGACAGCACCATTCTATGCCCGCGCTGGACGTCAGCCGCGATACCCCCGGATAATCGAGGGACATTGATTAGGAGTGTGTTATGTCCCGTATCGCTGAATTTCGTGCCCTGGAGCAGCAACTGGCTGCCCAGCTGGCCGAGCTGGAAAAGCTCAAGAACGACCAGGGCCTGAAACGCGAAATTGAGTTCGAACAGAAACTGCGCGCTTTGCTGGGCGAATACGGCTACAGCCTGAGCCACATTATCGCGATCCTCGATCCGCAAGCTGCCAGGCACCGTAGCGCGCCGGTCGCGCAAAGCAAAGGCAGCCGCAAGCCACGCCAGGTCAAAACCTACAAGAACCCGCACAGCGGCGAAGTCGTGGAAACCAAGGGCGGCAACCACAAAACGCTCAAGGAATGGAAAGCCGAATTCGGCAGTGATGAGGTGGAAAGCTGGGTGACTCAGTAACCGGCCAGTCCAGGGCCGTCTGCATGTTTACACCTGCATGGCCGGCCCGGCTACCCTGGCTTTTACGGCCAGTGCGGTAGGTACAGAAGTGCACCCCAGCCCGATATTGCCAAGTATGGCCCAAAGGCAATCGGTGCCTTTCGATCACGCCGGCCCATAAGGACCATGGGCAGGGTGACAATCAAGCTGATGCTCACTGCAAGCATCAAAGTGGCTGGCAGGATCTGCCAGCCCCCCCACGCCCCGATCAGTGCGAGCAATTTCGCATCGCCCAAGCCTATGCCCTGTGTCCCAGTGATGCGCTGGCAGATCGCTCGTATAGACCACAACGCCAAATAGCCCAGCGCTACACCCCAAACGGCCGATTCCAGTGACGCGAAAAGTCCGGTCGTGTTGACTATCAACCCGAGCCACAACAATGGCAGTACCAGGATGTCGGGCAATAACTGATGGTCCGCGTCGATCACACTCAGCAGCAGCAGCCCCCAGACCAGCGGCAGGATGCACACGATGGTCCACCAATCGGCATAATGCGCCGCTGCCCAATACGTCACAGCCACGCAAATCAGAACGATCCCCACGCTAGCTGCAGGTCGCCGCGGCTGCAGGGCGTCCTCAAGCTCGATGTCTGCAGGCTGGCCACACACCTCGACGGCCTCGCGCAGCCAGGCTCGGCTGAGCTGGTCGGGTAACCAGATGGACAACCGATCGAGTGCCACGCCTGCGATTGCTCCGATAGCCATCACTCCGGGCAATGCCATGTCAGCTGGCATGGGTGGCCAGGCGGCGCGCTACGCGGACCGCATCGAGGATCTTGAACACATCCGCTTCTGGGTCGGCTTCTCGAGCGGAAACATCCGCCAGAATCCCCTGCAGGCGCTTGATCAGCTCAGCGTTAAGATAAACGGGATATTTGACCAGTTCAGGTGGCAGCTGTAAGTCGTCATTGTCGTGCATACGGTTCCCCTCGTTGTTCCGGTCAGTATCCGAGCCAGATCAAAATGTCGCGAGATTTATACTCAGGATGGTCACCAAGTGCTGCAAACATGTCAGTAGGCTCATGATCGTGACGTTTGCATTCACAGATCGCTTCGCTGCGGGAAACCACCGTCTCCTCGTCCATTGCTTCTTCAAGATTCACGATTTTCCTAACCCCGATAGAGTGTGAAGCGCTGGGCCAGCAGAAAGGAAGCGGCGCTGGCCAGCGAGCAGAACCCAAGAGCGCCAAGGATCACGTCGTTCAGCACAATGCCGGCGGCCAACATCAATACTGCAATAATCATCATGATTTTCATCGGGAATATCCGTTTACTCAGGTTGTTCTTGAGGGGTTGGGGTGGCAGGTTGTTTCGAACGTCGCATCGCTGCCAAAAAACCCTTTATGAACATCCACCCGGTCACGCAGACACCCAGCAGTACGAGAACCCTGGTATATCCGTGAGGTGTTGCGATGGCATTCACGGTATTCACCACAAGCGCGATGAACCAAAAAGCTATCCAATTATCACTCGTGTAAAACCTTGCCAGGCTATGAGTCGGCGCATGCTGAGTCATGGTCATTCCTTCGATTTCAAGGGCGCGAGAATTCTGCGCTAGGCAGGGGCTTGGGGTGGGATGACGCACTTCAGACAACCTTCACAAACCTGCGCCTGGTCACAAACAGCCCCGCGCCCACCGGCACGGAAAGGACTGACATCAATCCCATGTCAAAGCCCAGAAACTGGGCCTGGCTCATTGCAACGCAGCCGATTACTCCAGCCACCACCAGCGTCCCGCCCAGCCATTTGCGCAGCTGGTACGGCTCAAGAATCCGATCAACTAAAAAGGCCAGCGCTATAACGATGACCGTTTGTGTAATTTCAGATAACTGCATACTCATTTCTCAACTCATGCCATGGCCGGAGGTTGTACCTGATCTTCGACGGAACCGTCGGTGTTGCTCGGCGCCCACTTTTTGAAACCAGTGATGCGGCTTGGGCCCAGCGCGTGGCTGGGCTTGGGCGGTACCGTTTTTTTCCTCAGCGAGACTGGCCAGCAGACCTGTAATCGGCCAGTGTCTGTTCCGCATTTTTACAGGCGCGAACCCGATAGTCCTCGTGGGTGATATCGGGGTTGGGATAATGCAGAACGATCTTCTCGAGCGCTTCAACAAACGGAGCTGCAGCAGCATTCACAACGGCAGCGATGAATGCCGGCGACACATCGTTGAACGCGTGCACCTGGTCACCTGCCGGTAGCTTCACGATCTCCTCGAGCGTCAGGATCCGGCCTGCCGTATTATCCTCGTAGCCACACGCAGTGCATCCCCGGTTGTCGATCGGGAGGGCTTGGGCGCAGCCTGGGCAGATTGCGATTTTCAGATTTTTCACTGGATGCTTTCCTTGATCAGAACGGCTCGGAGACTTCCCCGGTCGGTGTGTAGTAGTGCACCTTGTTGACGACGTTGAACTCCCGATCCTGGTAGGCAGCACGCCACAAGGTATCAGGTACAGCGCATCCCAGCTGGACGGCAACCGCTTTGAAGTAGCCGAGGTCCTGCTGACCATCGGCTCGTCGGTCGTCGAGGCTTGAGTAGACGATGTTGGTGTCGTCGGGCTCCTGGCCCTCTGGCGGCGCGACGAAAACCACCATGTAGAACTCCGACATCGGCTTGTCCCAGCCGAGCTGAATACGCACCTGCTCCCCGGACTCTCTACATTCCAAGGTGATGATGTGTTGGCTCATGGTCGTCATTCCCAGCCGTATAGGTAAGCGGGGCCAGTGAGGGTCGCAAGATCCTGCCGCAGCGAGGTTTTCAATTTTTCGACCACACCCTCGTCCTGGTTGTGGATTTCCAGTGCGTCCAGCCGCTGATCGCTCACCAGCTCGACCTCGGACAGATCCCACTCATCCAGCGCCTGGCCGGTCTGCTCGCACATCGCGGCAATTGCCCCTTGGGGGTCGTAGGCAGCCACCACATCGCAGTCGCCCACCTGGTACGCGCGCAGCTGTCGAAACTCGCCGGCCTGCTTGCCGGCGAAGTAGCGGCCCCGCGGCAGTCGGTCGCCCTTTCCGAGCTTGCGCAGCCACTCGCCGAAGGCCACGCACGGGGCCTGGCCCGACGTTGCCGCCGGCACTTGGGCGACGACCGGCGTCGGGGTGATAGCCGGGGTCGTCGCAGCTGCCACAGCAGCGCGGTACGCCTCGGTGTTGCGGCACGCCTTGCAGCTTACACGGTCGACGCCGTGGACGGATTCGAGATTGTGGTTGTTGCGGCCGCAGGCGACCTTGCTCGATGTTGCAAAGTGCATAACCATGTCGTTCACTCCCTCTTCGGGCGCTCGATCCGCGCCGCTTTCACGACCTCAGCCCCGCACGACGGCGGGGTGAGGCGGGTTGGTGGTTGCTCCTGCAGGAGTCAGCGGCGACCGAGCGCTTGCAGAATCATCTGCCGCTGGACATTGCCGCTGGATTCGATGAACCGTTGCAGTTCATAGGCGCCCATTTTCTTTAGATCGGTGAACGACATCTGACGAATTCGGGTAGACTCTGCTTCTGACATAGCGAATACCTTTTGCCGAGGTTCGGTGTGTTACGAGCGCCAAGGAGGTCGAAGACCTTGGCGCTCATCCTTTCAGAAAGGGAATCATCCCCTTCTATGCACTTAGCCCCACATCGCGGGGCTGGGCATACCGCGCGTCGATCAGGTACTCAACGCTGCCGCCTCAAGAACGGCGACTCTCTCATTAAGAATCGCCACTCTCTCATTCAAGAAATGATTGAGTTGACGCACCTCGTCGTACTTCCGCTCAAGGTCGAGCGAGCCGCTGATTCGCGCCACAATTTCACCATTCATGCTCCGGTGATTGAGTTCAGAGGCTTCATTGATGCGCTCACGCAAACCATCGGGCAAGCGGACCACAAATTTATCTGCCGTCCTGGAGTCATAGGACGACACAGATACAGGTTTTTTGATGAGATCGGTGTGTGACACGGGTCTTCCTCATTGATTTGCTTCAACGAGGTTACTTTACACATAAGTGTAAAGTCGTGCAAGAATAATTTACCTTTAAGTGTAAAATACCGCGATTTCCCGAATCTCCATACTCAGCTTATTGAGGTCCGCTACCTTCCTCGAAAGCGTAGTGTCGCTGACGCCGAATTCTGCACAGGCAACGCTCTGCTTCTTGCCCTCAACGAAGTGGCTATGCAAGGCTGAAATGACCGATTCTGCGGTAATTCTAGTGAACCCTAGTAGGCGCCGAAGATGCTCTGGATCTACTTGGCCGGGAACAAGCTCCCGCTTTGAAACTGCCATCAAACACTCCCGTACCGAAGCATGTATTTACCGTTATCGGTAAAGTCTCTCATGGAATGGTGCCAAACCTCAATTTGGTAAAGGCTTGGAACTGATCCTACGCAACAGGGAGGCGAGAAAGCCCGCACAAGGCGGGCGGGTTGATCAGCATTTTCCCTTAGCTCAGTTGTTCAACGACGCAGCCCGGCAGGCAGAGCCAGGTGATCCCATGTTCGTCTCTCATCTCAACACTGGTGAAGCCCAGTTTGCTGGCCAGCACGCCGCGCAACCGCTGAAACTCCCAACCTTGTTCGCCTGCGTCCTCTGGCTCGCAGGATCCCAGGGATGGGCAATCCCGCGACATGATGCTTTCGGCAACGGCCTCGTCACCTTTGGCCACTTCTACCGCAGCCTCCCAGGCGCCGTCGATGCTGTAATTAAGCTCGTAGTCTGTCAGCGGACGCGGAGACGTAATGCGATGAAGCACCGGGCCATGGCTCAATGCTGCAACCTCCGAGGAAGCCCCAAACACTCCGCCGAATACACCTTCGGAGTGAATCTCGCTGAACTGATGATGACTACCGTGGAAGTGTTCCATCGCTTCGTTTTCCGTGGATAGGTCCGGCTGGGCCGGACCTGGGCCATATTCAGGCATTGGTGGCCATAGACCGACTGGCGACTTGCTCCAACAACACGCAGCGGATACCTGCACGCTTTCTGTAGAGCCCTACGAGAGCCACCATCGCAATGGGGGTTGCCGCGTACTGTACGCCCAAGAAGCCAACGAGCTTTGCGGTGAAGCCGATCAGGAAAGCAACGGTAAAAACCACCGACAGTGCCGGCGCAACAACGCGCAGTGCTCGCGCAAGGTCTTTCAGCGTAGGGTTTGAAGTACTGGTATTCATCATGGGTCGTTCCTTCCTGGCGCCCGGCCAAATCCGGTGCGCCTCTATGGCCTCAGCCCCACAGGTGCGGGGCTTGGGCTTAGCTGGTCGTTTTCCACTTGCTGCCAGGGCTGGGATGTTACCTGGTGCACTAAAAGCCGATTCCGTCATCATCCCATGAAGAGCTCTGGTAATTTGGCCCCGCCGCGGAAGTATACGCAGCTACGAACTCAGCAGCCCCAGGCTTGTTATCAAAGGGCATTTCCTTATAGAGCCGGTGCCCATCGAACCCCACCATAGCCATCATTTTCCACTGACCATCACTCTGGCGGTACTGCATTTCACTCGTATCGAGTGTCAAGGCCCTGTGCCAAGCCTCGCCTGCTTCTGCTGGATTTGTGAACTCTTGCGGCTTTCTGCCTTCCTGCAACAACCGGTAATGTTTTTGGGGAAGGTCTACGAACACCGGAGAGTTCACCGATCCAGCGAACAGCTCGGCACTGTCTAGGTCCCACACAACAGGGCTGATGCAGCCAGCGTTCTCCATATCCAGCTCGCCGGCGTCGTTGACGGTCGTGGAATAGACTTGACCATTCTCAAGGAACACAGCCTCGTCATGGCCCAGGCGCAGCGCCATGCCAGGCCGTCCTTTCAGGACAGCCTCGAAGGCGTCCAGCGCTGCAGTAAAGGTCAGGCTTTCGCGGGATACAGTCATCGGTCGATTTCCTTAAGGAAGATGCCCAGCCTCAGCTGGGCGGAAGGATCAAAGTGTGTCGTCGCCTTCAAAGTCAGACAGGCTGTCCGCCAGGTCGATATCGACCTTCACTTTGTAGACATCATCTACCACCACGAACGTACAGGAGCTGCCATGTTCGCCAGCTGCAATGCGGTCAGCAAAGTAGCGGTCGGCAACCAGCTGCGCAGCAGCCTTGTGATCACCTTCGCATTCCACGTTTGTAGTCCAAGTAACCTCGTAACCGGGCATTTCGTGCGTCCTCATTGATTCGCTTCAATGAGGAAAAGTTTACACTTAACTGTAAATAATGGCAATCAAAACTTTACAGTTAAAGGTAAAAACCAAACCGGCCGCGCTCACTGTGAACACAAAAAACAGGACATAATGTCCTAAATTGACTTGCAGTATAGGACATAATGTCCTACTATTCGCTCATGGCCGGGCACGTCGCCCAGGTCGCAATAGGGAATCCCTTATGAGCATGTCCACCAGCATTGCTATCCCCGTCACCCTCACCGACCTCCTGCAGGCACGCAACGACGCGTTGCGTCTAATCAGCGATGCCCACCGCACCACCGAAAAGGCCAAGCAGCTGCTCGATCAGCACGGTTCTTACCTCATGCCCCACGGCGCCCAGGCACCGCACGATCAGCAGAAAATCCGCGTAGAGCTGGACTCCAGCATGTGGCGCCGAGCGATTGACCTCACCGGCTTCAAGCAGCTGATGGACGCGCAGGCCGTGTCCGAGTTTGAAAGAAGCCTCGGTGCCGCTGCGCCGGAGTTCACCGAAGCGAACATTCGCGCCACCCTCATCGACCTGCGCATCAACGCCGAATCGATGTTCCGTCGAGGCGTGTTCAATGTCTTCCGCTACCTCTCCGACGATTACCGCACCAACGCCCGAGAACCGTTCCGCATCGGCCGCAAGGTCGTCATGTCGTGGATGATTGAACCGTCGTTTCGGCGCGGCCTACGCCTGCGCTATAGCGGCGCAGGCGACAAGATCAACGACCTTGACCGGGTGTTCCTGACGCTGGACAAGCAACCCTTCCAGCCGCGCAGCCTGGAATCCGCCATGAACGCCGCGTTCGAAGGTGGACAGATCTTCGAAAGCGACTACTACCGGGCCCGGGCGTACAAGAACGGCAATTTGCACCTGGAGTTCAAGCGCCTCGATCTGCTCGACAAGGTGAACGAGGAAATCGCCGCGTTCTATGCCGACGGCGCCCTGCCTGACGCCCGAGCCGCGTAAAAAATAGGACAAAATGTCCTTTCAGGATTGCATAATAGGACAAAATGTCCTATTATGCTTCCAAGGCCGGGCACTCCGCTCAGGTCGTTGGAGAGTTAGTGATGCAGCAATTCGAACGCGACGTAATCCAGCAGGCACTGTCCATCCTGGACAGCCACCTGAAAACCAAAGGCGCCGCCCTGCAGTCTCCGGAAGCCGTCCGCGACTTCCTGCGCCTGCAGCTGGAGCAGGAAGAATCTGAGGTGTTCGCGGTGCTGTATCTGGACAGCCAGCATCGCCTGCTTGCGTTCAAACGCATGTTCAACGGCACCGTCGATAGCGCTGCCGTCTACCCCCGTGAAGTCGTCAAAGCAGGTCTTGCCCTGAACGCCTCGGCAGCGATCATCTGCCACAACCACCCCAGCGGCGACGCCACTCCTTCGAACGCCGATCGCCAACTCACCGTGCGCCTGAAAGATGCGTTGGCCCTGGTGGATATTCGCCTGGTTGACCACATGGTCGTCGGCCACAAGCAGATAGTCTCCTTCGCCGAACAGGGCTGGATCTAACCCCTACTACCGAGCCCCGAAAGGGGCTCCCTCATGAGGTCTTACCATGGAAACCATCGCAAGTTACGGCGAGTCCGCCCGTGTTCGCAGTGAATGCCTTCTGGCCCGCGCCCACTGGGTAGAACCCAGCGCCGACGAAGTGCGCGCCGTCATGAAAATGGCCAACTGGAACGGCGAAGAGTTCGCCCGGCAGATCGGCGTAGAGGGCCGCACCGTGCGGCGCTGGACCCGTGGAGAAAAGGCGATCAACTACGCGTCCTGGTGCGTGCTTTGCGCCCAAGCGGGGCTTGGATTGATCTGGACCTTTTCGCCCCTGTAAACCGTCGACGCGCCGGGCATGGCTTCCGCCGCATCTGTGTTTGCCTACCCCTTACTTCGGCGCGGGTCTGCGCTGCGTGGATACGTGCGCTCGTCCTCAATCTGCCCGCTGACCGTGTGGATTTTCACCGATCCTGTGCGGCCCTCCATGTACCTGGGCAGCTGCTCCAGCAGCTCGGCTTTGGTGGGTGCGCTCAATAGCGCCTGGCTTTCGCCTTGGCGGTGCAGCTTCCAGCCTGTGCCCTCGGCCACCACGTGATAGTTGTCCATCGGGATCTCCTGCAGCATGAGTGATACAGATTGGGGGCCAACGGCGCCCTGGAGTTCCAGCCGCTTAAAGGGGCACTTCCTGCTGCAGATCCTGGTACTGCCGCAAGATCTGCTCCTCGATGTACTCGCCGTAACGCTCAGCCAGCGCCGCGCAGCCGTTGCGGCCGAGGTCTGAGGCCTGGCCCAGCTCGTCATACACGACGCCGGAGACGACGCGAAACTCCAGCTCACAGTAGCCTCGAGCATCCCAATCACTCGTCCACGCCCCAGGGCGTCCCGCCTCGATCACCAGGTCAGTGATTTCACACTGCAGCACGCAAGCCTCTGCTTCGATGGCCACCTCATACACGATGCCCTCCCGGCCTGCTCAGGGCAGGTCCGTATCGCTCTCCAAGCTGATGCCTGCTGCCGGCTTGTCCTCGCGCAGTCCCAGGAATACCGCGTGCCTCACCTTGCCGCTGGGGGTGATTTCCAGAAACTTGACCTCGGCCACCAGCTCCGGCAACACCCACACCACCGGCGCGCCTTTCAGTGCCGGCGGAACCGCCACCGGCGCGCTGTCGCACTGCAACGGACGCAGCCGGGCGAGCAGCTGATCAGCCTGACGACTGCCGAACCCTGACCGCACCCGACCGGCATACTCCAGCTGGCCTCCATCATCGTGCAGCCCAATCAACAACGAGCCGATGCCGGCTCCGGAACGGGTGTAACCGAGCATCACGAATTCCTGGCGGTTGTTGCATTTGAGCTTGATCCAGGCGCCGTTGCGCTCGCCGCTGTAGCCACTGCCCCGGCGCTTGCCGACCAGGCCCTCCAGACCCAGCTGGCACGCGCTGGCCAGCAATGAGGCGGGATCAGCATCAAGCGTGGGCGAGAACCGCACGTGCTCCAGGTCGCATTGCTGCAGCAGCACCTGCAGCAGCTCACGCCGCTGTTCCACCGGCCAGGCCCGCAGGTCGGTTCCGTCCATGTAGAGCAGATCGAAGGCGAAGTAGACCAGGGCATCAGTCTGCCCCCGGCTGAATGCCGATTGTAGTGGCTGAAAGGCGGGCCGGCCTTCTTCGTCCAGCACCACCACTTCCCCGTCAATCCAGACGCCGCGCACGGGCAGCCGCGCAAGGTCTTGGGCCAGGTTGGGCATTCTTGCCGTCCAGTCATGGCCATTCTTGGTGATCAGCGAAACGCCGGCATCGAGGCGAGCCATCAGCCGATAGCCATCAAACTTGGTTTCATACAGCCAGTCACCGGACGGCGGACGACTCACCAGACTGACCAGCTGTGGCGAGACGCGGGCCGGGAAAGTGGCTTTAGCCTGCTTGGATGCCATGCCAATTTGCTCAGTGGACAGGTATGCAGTTGAGTGCACCGCGCTCGGAAAGATCCACCATTTGTCTAGGCGGCTCTGGCGGCGTCGGCGAGCCTGCATTACTGTATATACAGACAGTATAAGCCGGTGCCCTATGAATCCACTGACCCCCCTCCCCCTTGCTGCCTCCAGACAGTCGCTGCAGGTCCTCGCCGGCTGCGCCGCCGGCGGCTTCCCCAGTCCTGCAGCGGACTACTATGAACCGCCGCTGTCGCTGGATGAACGCATGAACATCCGTGCGCCGCATGTCTGGCTTGTCCAAGTCGAGGGCGACAGCATGCGCGATGCCGGTATTTTCGACGGCAGCCTGCTGGTGGTCGATCGCTCGATCTCGCCCAGCGCCGGGCATATTGTCTTGGCCTATGTCGACAACCAACCCCTGGTGAAACGCTTGGCCAGGTCGCCGGCCGGCTGGCTGCTGGAGTCGGCCAACCCGAGCTACAAGACCATCAGCCCCTGTGAATACGACACGATCGAGGTGTTCGGCGTTGTCACCTGGGACCTTACGCCCCATGCGCACTGAGCAGCAGCCAATCTTCGGCCTCGTGGACGTGAACGCTTTCTATGTCAGCTGCGAGCGCATTTTCCGGCCGGAACTGCGGCTACGCCCCGTGGTGGTCCTGAGCAATTCAGACGGCTGCATCGTCGCCCGAAGCAACGAGGCCAAGGCGCTCGGGCTGAAAATGGGTGACCCCTACTTCAAGGTACGGGCCTTCCTGGAGCGCCATGGCGTGGCGGTGTTCAGCAGCAACTACACCCTGTATGGCGAGTTGAGCCACCGCGTGGGCCTGGCCATATCATCCCTGGTGCCTTCCTGGGAGCGTTTTTCAATCGATGAACTGTTCGTGCAGCTCGATGGCCTACCGGAGCCGATTATCGACGTGGGGCGTGCGATCCAGGCCCGTGTGCTGGAGTGGACAGCGCTGCCCGTAGGTGTGGGGATCGGCCATACCAAGACGCTGGCCAAGGCGGCGCAGCACGCTTCCAAGGTGTGGCGGGAGAGAACTGGGGGCGTGGTGGACCTGCGCGAGCCGGTAGCGGTCGAATGGTTGCTGCGGCGCATGCCGGTCGATGAGGTATGGGGCATTGGCCACCGGATGCGCGACAACCTGGCCGGCGATGGCATCACGACGGCCTGGCAGTTGTCGCAAGCGGATCCACGAGCCATGGGCCGCAAGTACAGCGTTGTGCTTGAGCGCACCATCCGTGAACTGCAGGGCGAGTCCTGCTTGGACCTTGAACAATCGACGCCGGCGAAGCAATCGATCTGCTCCAGCAAAATGTTCGGCCAGCGGGTCCACACGCTCCAGGGCCTGCAGGAAGCCCTGGCGACCTACATTCACCGCGCTGCCGAAAAGCTGCGAAACCAGCGCTCGCTATGCGGCGCACTGCGCGTCGGCATACAGACCTCATTCCACGGTGACGGCCCAAAGTACGCCAATGCAGCCTCAGCCATTCCAGCCTACCCGACCGACGATGTGCGACAACTGACTCGCTACGCGCTGCGTGCGCTTGAGGGGATTTACCGACCAGGCTACGCGTACAGCAAAGCCGAGGTGTTGTTGATGGATCTGCGGCAGCGCGGCGAATACACCCAGGATCTGTTCAGCCCAAGCCAGCCTGCCCGTTCCGACGCGCTCATGGCCACCATGGACAAGATCAATCGGCGCTGGGGGCATGATTGCTTGCGCACAGCCGCGGTGCCCTTGACGCCGGACTGGGGCATGCGTCGATCGCTACTCAGCCCGAGCTATATGACGTCATGGGAGCAGCTGTGGCGGGTCCGCGCTTAGGTCCATTCCAAAGGTATCGCAGAGAGGCATCGGCGGGCTTCAACGCTCCATCGCCCGCTCAAGCGCGTTGACGGTCCCCGGCCCAGCTCCATTCGGAGCAATGACTTCGAGAGCTAACCCGGAGGGCGCAGCAGGCACGGATGCAGCCTTGGCCCCCGTAGCGGCCCGCGCCTCGATTCGATCCTGGATGCGCTGGTGACCACCCCACCCGCCGATTACAGCCACCAGGGCCAGGATGACAAACATCCGCCAGTTGCTGCTGCGCGCTTGGCGGAGGCGTTCCTGGACTTGCCGTGAGCGACTGGCCCTTGGGCGGGTCATGGCAGCAACAGGGCGTGGGTGGTGCCCTCGGGGGCTTCGGGCCAGTCGCGCACCTCAATGCGGGTGCTGGGGGTATCGGCGGCCATGGTGGCGTCCTCGATCACGGGTGGGGGTTCAGTTCAGTCACGCGACCAGTCGTCGGGCTCGCCCAGGCTGGACGACGCCGCCGCCTCAAGATGCACGGCCAGCATCTCGCCGCGATGGCTAAACTCGCGCAACAGCAACGCCTGCTCATCTCCCGGCGCTTGGTCGCGATACGCGCTGTAGTAAGCATGCCGCGCCTGGCGATACTGGTTGAGGGCGACCAGAAACGCCCCCTCGACGGTCAGTTTCAGCGGCTCGATCAGAGTTTGCGGCGGCACAATCGGCAGGTACTTCGGTGAGCGGTGGTCGGTCATGGGTGGGGCTCCTTGCGGGGGGATAGGGTGGGGTTCACTTGGACTCATCGATGCCGCCATCACTGAGCTGTCTCTCCAGAGCATCAAGCGCCAAAGTGAATAGGTCACCAAGTGCATGGACCTGCTGATCCTCTGCCATTCTGTAAAAACGCTCGAAATCGTCCACTCGAACCCTGATATTGAGTTGCTTACGCTCAACCGAAGCTCCGAACCTCCGTTTCACAGGTGTTTCAGGCGCAGCTTGACGTGATGGAAAATTGTTATCACGTGATATCTTGTCGATATCTGATGATAGCGCCTCAGGTTTCTGCTCTGTCTTGGGCTTGAACCTGTCCAGACCTGCAAACGGATCAACACCTTTTTCCGCCATTATCGGCCCCCGCTTTGAAGCTTCGAAATCAACTCTCCAGCTACATCGCTGGCGTTCTGGATTGCTTTATCGACTCCAGCCACCTCAGATTTGTCCAGTGCTTCCAGTGGACGTTGATACCTGAACATAGCTTTAAAGGCCTCGCGCTCCACCATCACGTTCTCAAAAATAGGGATTTCTTTGTCGGCCAAGCTTTTCCGCAAAGAGGTCATCGTTCTCGTCATGTACGCCGCAGGGGTCCGAGTCATCAGCACAGCATAGGGAAGCTGGTAATTAGGTAGGTGTCGGCGCATCGCGAGCTCTTGATCGTGAATCAGGGAAATAGCTCGCGCAGCTTCCTTCGCATCAAGTACGGAGCCTTGCATCGGCACCACTACAAAGTCCGCTTCTTGAACAGCCAACACTACGATTTTGGCAGCCGTACCCTCAAGATCGATGATAACGAATGGATCTGCAGCTGCTGCTTCCCTGACTTTGCTCGCGATGTTGTTCTCTGTTACATCCGAGACCACACGTAGATTCGATGGGCAATGACCTGCTGCCGCAAAATCTGCCATCGGGTAGTTTGGGTCTGCATCAATGATCGTGACAGCTGCGCCTTCCGCGACTAAGCGGGTGGCCACAGCGAGAGCAGAGGTGGTTTTACCCACTCCACCTTTTGGACTAATGAATGCAATTGTTGGCATTGATCGGCTCCTGCTTGGCACATGCCGTAATGGGTAGAGATATCATCAGATAACTACTGATATTGATGGATATTAGACGATAGCAAAAAGGATATCAAGTGATATTGGATGATATCACAGTCAAAAGATATCTAGAAATATCTTGAGATATCCCCTGATACCAAGCCATAACGCTCGATAGCATCAGAGATGGCTATGAGATGCCAACATCTTGATATCAGGTGATATCGAGTAATATCAAGCCGTATCGGAAGCCCAAGAACGAGTATGAACATAGATACATACTGCCACTAAAGGCGAACAGGCCTGTGTCTCGAGCACACTGAAGATCACCAGCTGCAGCCAGCACTCTGGCCGGCGCAGATCTGCGTATCACCGGCCGGCGCCGCCGGCGCCGGCCAGATCCTGGTGCTCGCCCCGGGCCAAATGCTCGAGCTGGTGGCCAGGACCGCGCCGTGCTTGAGCACACCGAAGATCACCAGCTGCAGCAGTTGGCCAGCACACTGGCCGGCGCAGATCTGCGCATCACCGGCAGGCGCCGCCGGCGCCGGCCAGATCCTGGTGCTCGCCCCGGGCCAAATGCTCGAGCTAGTGGCCAGGACCGCGCCGTGCTTGAGCACACGAAGATCACCAGCTGCAGCAGTTGGCCAGCACACTGGCCGGCGCAGATCTGCGCATCACCGGCAGGCGCCGCCGGCGCCGGCCAGATCCTGGTGCTCGCCCCGGGCCAAATGCTCGAGCTGGTGGCCAGGCCCGCGCCCGTGCTTGAGCACACCGAAGATCACCAGCTGCAGCAGTTGGCCAGCACACCGGCCGGCG
>Ga0209370_1000368_pt1 | contig 67092 bp, 64 predicted proteins | sample AgamicAtPrz_FD_187164 | JGI IMG/M metagenome (GOLD analysis project Ga0209370, IMG submission 187164) | Agave microbial communities from Guanajuato, Mexico - At.P.rz (SPAdes) (version 2) | ecosystem: Host-associated > Plants > Phyllosphere > Phylloplane/Leaf | place: Guanajuato, Mexico...
AAAGCATCAGTCATGAAATTCTCACATTATGAAAGAGGGGTATATTTTGAGCGATAATGATTAATAAACCAAGTAAAATAGTCGGAATTTTATAAAATTGAGATAAATTTATGAAGTTATTATATATAAATTGGTGCGCCCGGCGGGGATCGAACCCACGACCCCAGGCTTCGGAAACCTGTACTCTATCCAACTGAGCTACGAGCGCACGTGTGTGGGCCACATCATAGGAAAAAAACACCAATAGGTAAAGCACGAAATAGGTAACAAGTGAGTTTAATGCTTAATTAAACAGCAGCTTGTTGTTTTTTTAGATGCGCTGTTGGATAAGTTGAATTGAATAATTAATAGAATGAAGAGTATGGGCTAGCTCATGAGGTGGAATACGTGACTCCTGTAAGTGGGTAATCCATTGCATTTGGCACATTTTAAGCTCTTGAAGCGTTTTTATTTGCTCTATTTTCTGGATAAGTGGTTTTGCCATAAGTCCACAGTACTGATTCAAATTTTGCTTCATCAATTGTTGTATTTCTTCAAAAGAAAGTTGTTGAACAGGAATTTGTGGCTGAGTATTTTCAATATTTGTAGATTGCAAAGATTGGGGAACCTGAATTTCACCAACTATATCGTCACTTTTATGATCATCTATAGGATTTTTCTGATGTGCTTCTACAGTAGTTATAGGTGTTTGTGGAAAAGATATTTGTTCATTTAATTCTGAATAGTTTTCGCTTGAAGGAGCAATAAGTTTTAAGTCGATAAGCTGTTGAATAAGTTCTGGAGACGCAATACGTTTTTTAAATTCACTATTTAAATTTTGAAAATCTTCATGGTCTATTAATAGTAGTAAACGTCTTTGTTTTGCATTTAAAGCAATATTGCGTTGTTGAAGCGCGACTCTTCCCAAATTGGTTCGATAAAAACCAGCCATCGTTTTTCCCCAAGATAAAAATAAATCAGACTGTTCAATCTTCTCAGTTGAACAGTACTGTTTTTAATAAAATATAAATGGGGTTAACGATAAAACTCAAAAATGACAGTATGATGAAGAATTTATGAATATCATCTATTTAAGTCTTTAAAATGCGCCTTCTAACGCTTTACGTAAATAGATATCCAGTTCATCTTGGCGTAACAGCCATTGAATATAGTCTTTAGGAAGTTCAGCAATTGCCGTGCCTTTATGCTTTCCAAAGTTAATAGTTGTAGGGATACGTGCTTCTTCAGAAACTCGGTACAGCTCTTCAATATCTTGAATATTTAAATGATACACAATATGCATCAAAATATTAGCGGTCAAAATAATATCTGCGTCGGCACGGTGTGCACCTTTGAGCAATTCTCGAGCTTTACTGCTGCCTTGAGAAATCATATAAATCAGTGCTGAAATATTATGCGCTTCTGCTTCAGGCCAAGTTTTACGCGCTAAAGCTAGAGTACAAATCGGTTTGATATTCGATACATCTACACCACAACGAGCAATCGCGGCAATATCGTAATCAATATTGTGACCAATAATGTAAGTGGTAGTTTCTGGTAATTTAAAGGTTTTATAGTGGGGTTGGTTTTCTAAATCTGATTCTAATATATGGTGTACTGCCATAGCAGCGTAAGAGACAGGGGTTCCGACTTGATACAGTTGATCAAACAATTTGCTTTTATCTAAAGTAAGCTTGCCTGCATTAATCTCAATCGGGGCATACGCAATTTCAATTGGCAAACCATTTAGTGTATGTGTTTCTGTATCTAAAATAATGGCTTGCATAACTGGCCCTTTAAACAATCACGAGTAATTATGAATGTTAACAGTTGACTACCTACTTTAAAACATGAAGTGAAGCTATAAAGTAGCGATAACGTCAATTTATATTAAAAATAGAGTTTTCAGAGATTAATTCCATCTAATAGAACTTGCGGAAAAGAAAGATTAGGCGTAATTGTTTTTAAGACATTAGAAAATGTTGATTAAAAATTAAAGCACAACAAAAATGGAATTTAAGGGAAGATATATCAATGAAAATGAACCTATTAATGACAAGCGTTCTTAGCACGAGTTTATTTTTAGTTGCTTGTGGAGGAGGGAGTAGTGATGATGGCCCAGCTCCTACTAATCCATCCGGGACACCAATCAATAATATTCAAAATCCAGTTGTTAAAGTTGAAGCTTACACAAGTACCAATTTAGGAAGTGTGGCAGCAGAAAGTAGTATTTTGACTTATAAAATGTTAGGTCAAAGTGGTCAAGAAGTACAGGCAACCAGTTTGGTATTTACACCAAATACTCCACCACCAGTAGGCGGTTGGCCAATTGTAGTGTGGGCGCATGGCACTACGGGTGTGGCAGATGCTTGTGCACCAAGTAAAGCAGCTTTAGCAGATAGTACAAAAGATTTAATTAGTAAATTACTAGCAGCAGGTTATGTAGTTGTAGCACCTGACTATGAGGGTTTAGGTACATCAGGTATACATCCTTTTTTAAATGTTAAAAGTGAGGCTTTTTCAATTACAGATGCGGTAGTTGCAACACGCAATTATTTATTACAGCGTAACTTATTAACTTCGAAAAAATGGGTCACTGTAGGGCATTCGCAAGGTGGGCATGCTGCATTAGGTGCTGCACAATATGCAAGTCGTGCACAGCTCGACTATAAAGGTACTGTAGCCGTAGCACCTGCTTCTAATTTAGGTTTTATTTTAGTGGCGGGAGAGCAATCTGTTGCTAATGCGACTCTAGATAAAAAAATATCAATGTATGCTCAACTTGATACTTATACAGCTTTAGTTAGTGCGGGTATTCGCAACACACAACCCACTTTTGATTATCCACAAGTCTTTACTTCGCAAATCTCCGGTATTGCAGCGCAAGCAGAAACAATTTGTTCCGGACCATTGGGCCAAGCTTTTGGCGCAGGTATGACTAAGTATGCTACAGATCACAATGGAACGCTGGATGGTTATACGCGGACACAACCTAACTTTATGGCTGTGCCGTTAGTTAAAACATTTTTAGATAAAGATTCGCAGCCGTTACAAGTAAAAGTCACGACACCAATCATTATTTATCAGGGCTTAGCAGATTCAACAGTTCCTAAAGTAGCAACGGATATCTTGATATCTAATGCCACTGTTGTAGGCACCAAAATTAATAGTTATGTAACGGGTAACTGGGATCATGGTACGGCAATGAGTAGTAATGTTGATAACATCGTTGGAAATGTTCAGACTTTACTGACATCTCAATAGAGTTATTGATATTTAAAGGCTTTTTAATATTGTTGTAAGCTAAAATGAACGACGGAAAAATTTAAAATATAAGCTTTAAACATGCTTTTTATTTGATTTATAAACAATGGCTCATTTTTTATAAAACTTGAGCCATTTTTATTTAAAACTGAGCTAACTTCATTCTGTTTAATTATAAAGTTCATGCTACAATATGCCGCAATCTTAGCACGGCTTAAAAGCCCTAATTTATAGGACCCCCGCTAATGTTTGCCAATATTTCCATTTCTGAATTTGATCCAGAATTAGCTCAAGCAATTGCTTCTGAAGGTGAGCGTCAAGAAGCACATATCGAGTTAATTGCATCTGAAAACTATTGCTCTCCTGCTGTGATGGAAGCGCAAGGATCAAAACTTACGAACAAATATGCAGAAGGTTATCCAGGCAAACGCTATTATGGCGGTTGCGAGTATGTGGATATCATCGAGCAAATGGCGATTGATCGTGCTAAAGAACTTTTTGGTGCAGATTACGCAAACGTTCAACCACACGCTGGTTCACAAGCTAACTCTGCTGTTTATTTAGCGCTTCTTAACCCGGGCGATACAGTTTTAGGTATGAGCTTGGCTCACGGTGGTCACTTGACTCACGGTGCAAAAGTAAGCTTCTCTGGTAAAACTTATAATGCGGTTCAATACGGTCTAAACGCTGAAACTGGCGAGATCGATTACGAAGAAGTTGAACGTTTAGCGTTAGAGCACAAGCCACGTATGATCGTTGCTGGTTTCTCTGCTTATAGCCGTGTTGTAGATTGGCAACGTTTCCGTGACATCGCGGACAAAGTTGGCGCTTACCTTTTTGTTGATATGGCTCACGTTGCAGGTCTTGTTGCTGCTGGCGTATATCCAAACCCAGTTCAAATTGCTGACGTAACGACAACTACGACTCATAAAACACTTCGTGGTCCACGTTCTGGTTTAATCCTTGCGAAAGCGAATGAAGAAATCGAGAAAAAACTTCAGTCTGCTGTATTCCCTGGTAACCAAGGCGGTCCATTAATGCATGCGATTGCTGCTAAAGCAATCTGCTTCAAAGAAGCAATGTCTGATGACTTCAAAGCTTACCAACAACAAGTTGTGAAAAATGCTCAAGCAATGGCTGAAGTATTAATTGCACGTGGTTATGATGTTGTTTCTGGTGGTACAGAAAATCACTTATTCTTGTTATCTTTAATCAAGCAAGATGTAACTGGTAAAGATGCAGATGCTTGGTTAGGTGCTGCTCACATTACTGTGAACAAAAACTCAGTTCCAAATGACCCACGTTCTCCATTTGTGACTTCTGGTATCCGTATCGGTACTCCAGCAGTAACAACTCGTGGTTTCGGTGAAGCTGAAGTTCGTGAACTTGCTGGTTGGATCGCTGACGTGATTGACAGCAAAGGTGATGAAAAAGTTATTGCTGACGTAAAAGCAAAAGTTGAAGCTGTTTGTGCAAAATTCCCTGTGTATGCACAATAAGTTGTAAATATAAAAAAAGCGCCATATGGCGCTTTTTTTATATCAAGTTAATTAGGTGAGGCAGCCTGCCATCCGCCTCCTAATGCGCGGATTAAATCTACACTCGCCATCATTCTACTGCCGTTAAGCTGTGCGGAAAGTTGCTCTTGTTGCAATATAGTCCGATCTGAATCAATCACATCAAGATAGCTAATCGCACCTTCTTTATAGCGCAGATGAGAAAGCTGGTTTGCATGACGAGAAGAGGAGAGCGCTTGATTTTGAGCCTGAATTTGCTGATCGAGAATACGTTGATCGGACAAACCATTTTCAACTTCGCGAAATGCATTCAGTACAGTTTGGCGATAATTCGCAACGCTTTCTTCATAGGCAGCTCGTGCTTGCGCAACGCCAGCCTTCCGTTGTCCGCCATCAAATAATGGCAAAGATAAAATAGTGCCTGCGACCGGACCAAGTAAAAATGTACGGCTCGACCATTTACCTAAATCACCTAAAGTTGATGATTCATAACCGAGTGCACCTGTTAGGTCTAGTTTAGGGAAGAAGGCAGCACGCGCAATTCCAATACGCGCATTATCTGCTGCCATAGCACGTTCAGCCGCAGCAATGTCCGGTCGTCTTTCAAGTAAAGCCGAAGGTAAACCCGCTGGGAGACGGAGGCTGTTTGCAGTTAAAGGCTGAACTGCCAAGCTAAAATCAGCAGGTGTTTTGCCCAATAATACTGCAAGTGCGTGTTCAGCATTGGCTCTGTTACGAGCAATATTCAATGCGCTCGTTTGTGCTGTAGCAAGTTCGGTCTGGGCACGAGAAACATCTAATTCACTGACTAAACCATTTCGAAAACGTGTTTGAACGAGATCTCGTGTTTCGCTAAGTAACTTAATGGTGCGATTATAAATTGCTTGTTCAGCATCAAGTTGGCGAATAAGAAAATAGCCTTGTGCAACATCTGCCTGTAAGGCTAAAAGTGCCGACTGATATAATGCTTCTTGTTGCTGTACATCAGCTGTTGCTGCATTCACACTACTGGCAATACGACCAAATAAATCGAGCTCATATGAGACATTCGCTTGAGCACGCCATAAGGTTTGTGCAGATGTATGAGCATTTCCATCTAAACCGAGTGAAGCTGGAGAGGGCTTTTGACGAGTTGGCCCAAAGCCAGCACCAATACTTGGCAAACGTTCAGCTTGAGCTGCTGAACGTAACGCACGTGAAGCCTGAATATTGGCTGCCGCCGCTTTAAGGGTCTGGTTTCCGGAAATGGCTTGTTGTTCTAGCTCATTCAATTGAGCATCATTAAAAACACGCCACCATTCACCTCGAACCTGCTGATCGGCAGGTTGAGCAATTTTCCAGTTATTGTCCTCAAGTTGAGGATCAGACTCTTTAAATTTGACTGGAACAATCACCTTTGCAGGTTGATATTCCGGAGCTAAAGAGCAGCCTGCAAGGAGCAGGCTTCCCATGAGTGAGGACAATAATAAGCTTTGTTTTGCTGTAGCCATCAAATATCCTCCTTAATGATCATGTGGGGTAGACAAAGGCGCTTCATGAACGGCTGCCGAATGCAATTTATGTTTACTGTTCAGGGTACGAATCAGTACATAAAAGGCAGGAGTCAGGAATAAACCAAACAGTGTTACACCAATCATGCCGAAGAATACGGCAATACCCATGGCATGGCGCATTTCAGAACCTGCACCAGTTGAGGTAACCAGTGGTACGACACCCATAATGAATGCAATAGAAGTCATTAGAATTGGACGTAAACGCAGTCGACTTGCTTCAACAGCTGCTTTAAATGCAGTTGCACCTTGCATTTCAAGTTCCCGCGCAAATTCGACAATTAAGATGGCATTTTTACAGGCCAGCCCGACCAGTACCATCAGACCAATTTGGGTAAAGATGTTGTTATCTCCACCTGTCAGCCAGACACCTGTCAGAGCCGCCAAGATTCCCATTGGTACAATTAAAATTACAGCTAAAGGTAGAGTTAGACTTTCATATTGTGCGGCTAAAACTAAGAACACGAGCAATACGCTAATTGGGAATACCCAGAGTCCTGCATTACCAGCCAAGATTTTTTGGTAAGTTAAATCAGTCCATTCAAACTTGATACCACGTGGCAGAGTCTGCGCTGCAATACGTTCAACCGCAGCTTCTGCTTGGCTAGATGAATAACCTGGTGCAGGGCCGCCGTTAATATCTGCTGAGGTATAGCCGTTATAACGAACGACCATTTCAGGACCATAGGTTTGAGTTACATTTACCAGTGAAGATAACGGCACCATTTGTCCAGCACTATTACGGGTTTTAAGCTGCAAAATATCTTCAGGGTTAGCACGGAAAGGTGCATCGGCTTGCGCTCGAACCTGATAAACACGCCCAAAGCGGTTAAAGTCGTTAACGTACTGAGAACCTAAATAAATCTGCATGGTGTTGAAAACATCTGTTACAGCAACACCTTGCTGTTTAGCTTTGACACGGTCCAGATCTACATTTAGTTGAGGTACATTAATTTGATAACTTGAGAACATTGGACCAAGTTCAGGAGCTGATTGAGCTGCTTTCATAAAGTTTTGCGCAGCATCATTCAAGGCTGAATAGCCTAAGGCACCTCGGTCTTCGAGTTGAAGTTTAAAGCCGCCCATGGTCCCTAAGCCCATCACTGGTGGTGGTGGGAAAACCGCAATATAGGCATCTTGAATAGCTGAATATTTCTGGTTGAGCGCACCTGCAATTGCATTTGCAGATAAGTCTTTCGCCTTACGTTCATCAAATGGCTTTAAGGTTACAAAGACAATACCGGCGCTTGAGCTGTTGGTAAAACCGTTAATTGAGAGGCCCGGGAAGGCAACAGCACTTTCTACACCAGGTTGTTTAAGAGCTGTATCACTCATTTTACGGATGACAGCTTCGGTACGATCTAATGACGCGCCGTTTGGTAGCTGCGCAAAGCTAATCAAATATTGTTTGTCCTGAGCGGGAACGAAACCACCCGGAACAATGTAGGAAATCCCAACGGTTAAACCTAAAAGTGCTGCATAGACGCCCATTGCTGAAGCTTTGTGTGAGATGACACGACTCACACCTTTACCATAACGATCTGAGGTACGTGTAAATACACGATTAAACAGCGCAAAGAAACGTCCAAATACGCGGTTCATAATGCGTGTTAATGCATCAGGTTTAGCGTCATGTCCTTTAAGTAACATGGCTGCTAGAGCAGGAGATAGGGTAAGTGAGTTAAATGCCGAAATGACTGTTGAAATAGCAATGGTCATGGCAAATTGTTTATAAAATTGCCCTGTTAAGCCTGTCATAAAAGCAAGTGGAACGAACACGGCAACGAGTGTTAAGGCAATCGCAATAATCGGCCCACTCACTTCTCGCATGGCGCGATAAGTTGCATCTCTTGGGTTTAAACCTGCTTCAATATTCCTCTCGACATTTTCGACGACGACAATCGCGTCATCGACCACAATCCCGATGGCGAGTACCATCCCGAATAGTGACAGTGCATTGATGGAATAACCAAAAGCAAGCATGAGTGCGAACGTACCAATAATTGAAACTGGTACGGCAAGCAATGGAATGATTGAGGCACGCCATGTTTGCAAGAATAAAATTACAACGACAACAACCAGTGCAATTGCTTCAAGTAAGGTATGAACGACTGCTTTAATACTGGCACGTACGAACTGAGTCGGGTCGTACACAATGTCGTATTTAATTGAAGATGGGAAATCTTTTGAAAGTTCCTTCATCGTGTCGCGCACTTGATCGGAAACTTGCAATGCATTGGCACCAGGTGCTTGGAAAATTGGAATCGCGACTGCTTGTTTATTATCGAGTAATGAACGCAAACCATATTGTGAAGCTGCGAGTTCAACACGAGCTACATCACCCAATCGGGTAACCGCGCCATCAGGAGCTGTTTTTAAAATAATATCGGCAAATTCTTGCTCAGTGGTTAAACGACCTTGAGCGTTAACTGAGAGCTGTAAAGGTGAATTACTTGGTGATGCACCAATGGTACCAGCTGCGACCTGAATGTTTTGTTCACGGATTGCAGTCACAATTTCGGTTGCTGTGAGGTTACGCTGTGCCACTTTTTGTGGGTCGAGCCAGACACGCATCGCGTAGTCACCAGAACCAAATAAACCAACTTCACCCACCCCTTGTAAGCGCGCTAAACGGTCTTTCACGTTCAATACTGCATAGTTGCGCAAGTAGGTCATGTCATAGCGACTATCTGGTGAGGTCAGATGCACAACCATGGTTAAAGTTGGTGAGCTTTTTAAAGTCGTGACACCTAAACGCTGTACGTCTTCAGGTAAACGAGGCATGGCCTGAGATACACGGTTTTGAACCAATTGCTGAGCTTTGTCTGGGTCAATACCGAGCTTAAAGTTCACTGTAATGGTTAAGTTACCGTCACTGTTTGCCTGAGACTGCATATACAGCATGTCTTCAACGCCGTTGATCGACTCTTCAAGCGGAGAGGCAACAGTTTCAGCAATTACTTTCGGGTTTGCACCCGGATATTGAGCGCGAACCACCACAGATGGGGGAACAACTTCCGGATATTCAGAAATCGGTAATTTGAATACCGAAAGCAGACCGGCAAGTAAAATCAATACTGATAACACACCAGCAAAGATCGGCCGATCAATAAAAAATTTAGAGATATTCATATGCGATTAACCTTTTGCCGGAGTTGATGTTTTATCTGTTGGCTGAGGTTGAGTCGTAGTGCTATTAGCTGTGATTTGTGCGTTAGGCATAGGAACGAGATGTGGCGTAACAGGGTCACCTGGACGAATCCGCTGTAAACCATTTACCACAATGCGATCACCCGCTTTTAATCCGCTATTCACGATTTGCAAACCATCTTGCTGCGCCCCGATTTTTACTTCACGGTAAGCAGTCTGGTTTTTAGCATCAACGACCACGACAAAGCGTTTATCTTGATCGACCCCAATTGCGGTTGGGCTAATTAAAATTGCTGAACGAGGTTGACCTCCGCCTAAACGGATTCGTGCATATAAGCCCGGTAATAAAACGCCGTTTGGATTGTCAAAGGTCGCGCGAACACGGATTGTTCCCGAGGTTGCATCTAGGTTATTGTCGATTGAATTGATCGTACCTTCACGAGTAAAGCCTGTTTCATTAGCAAGTCCCATATAAACAGGAACTTGTGCAGAATTACGCTGGTTACTGATGTATTTCAGGTAAGTTTGTTCATCAACATCGAAAGATGCATAAAGGCGAGATACAGAGACTAAACTTGTTAAAACCTGTGCTCCGTTACCTGCAGAAACTACATTGCCGACGGTGACTTCGGCTTGTGAAATTCGGCCGCTAACTGGTGCAGTAATGCGGGTGTACTCAAGATTTAAACGGGCAGATTGAACGGCAGCTCTAGCAGCTTGCAGGTTGGCATTGGCTGAGCGTGCATCATTTTCGGCTAAATCTAGCTCTTGACGTGAGACAGCATTACTTTGAATTAAACGTTGAATACGGGATAAGTTAGAACCCGTATAAGTGACTTGTGCTTCAGCCGAAGCGAGTTGAGCTTGGGCACGATTGAGTTCTGCTTCAAAAGGACGCGGGTCGATTGTAAAAAGTAAGTCGCCTTTTCTAACCAGACTGCCATCTTTGAAATGTACGGCAATGAGTTTTCCTGAAACTTGAGGCCGAATATCGACTTGATCAATCGCCTCTAAACGCCCGGAATATTCTTGCCAATCGGTAATGGTTTTACTCACTACAGGGGCGACATCAACTGTAGCAGCTTGTTGGGCAGCGGTCGGTGCAGCTTTTGCATCGGCATTTTCATGTAAAAACATAAAACTGCCTCCTGTTGCTAAAATGGCAACAAAGATGGCAGACAGTGCGAACTGTTTGCGGGAAAATGACATGAGGTGCTCCTAGTTATTTGGATACCTGTTTTCAGACTTTTAGTTTTGGTCCGTATGGGAGAAACAGGGTTTATGGGATGGACGGAGCATAAAAGTTTGTCAATCACGAATAAATATATTAAATTTGATAACACTATTCGTATTTTTATAATAATTGATGTGTTTGAGTTAAATAAAACGCATTAATAGGAGTGTGCGTGTGGATCTATTTCATGCCATGAGAGTATTCAATAAAGTTGTCGAAACAAATAGTTTCAGTTTAGCAGCTGATAGTTTGGGTTTACCGCGTGCTTCTGTGACGACAACCATTCAGGGTTTAGAGAAGCATTTACAAGTTAGGTTACTTAACCGAACGACTCGTAAACTTAGTTTGACACCAGATGGGGCAGTTTATTATGAACGTACTTCACGAATTTTAGCCGATGTCGAAGACGTAGAATCAAATTTTCAGGATTCGGAACGTGGACCAAGAGGCCGACTGCGTATTGATGTTAAAGCTTCGATTGGGCGCATGATCTTAATTCCAATGCTCTGTGACTTCCATACACGTTATCCAGATATTGATTTAGTAATTGGAATGAGTGATCGCCCAGTCGATTTGGTACAAGATGCGGTGGACTGTGTCATCCGTATTGGTCAGTTGAAAGATTCAAGTTTGGTTGCACGTCGTATCGGAACAATTCAGTGTGTGACGGTTGCTGCACCCCGTTATTTGGCAGAGCATGGTGAACCAAAAACTATTGATGACTTAAAGCAACATCAAGTCGTGCATTACTTTAACAGCCGTACCGGACGCAATATCGACTGGGATTTTATGGTGGATGGCGAAATTCATAGTGTTGGTGTAAAAGGGCGTGTTTCTGTTAACGATGGCGACTCCTATGTTGATTTGGCAGTACAAGGTTTTGGCTTAATTCAATGCCCATATTACATGGTGGCGAAACATCTAGAAGAAGGTACGCTCAAAGAAGTACTGACTGAATGGTTGCCTGCACCTATGCCAATATCAGTTGTGTATCTACAAAACCGTCATTTATCGCCTAAAGTTCGAGTGTTTGTTGATTGGGTAGCCGAATTATTTGCAGGTTGTCCGTTGCTGAGTGGTTGCTCAATGTTATGGGATCAGAAATGTGAATTTGCCACTGCCAAAGAACATAACCATGAATATACCATTCGGACCTTGGTCGAAAATGAAAATATGGCAGAAGCCTATGCACTCAAAAATTAGCTTCATATTTTGAGTGATTTTTCAACAATTAATCAGTTAATACAATCCACTGTTTAGTCATCTTCATGAATCCTTAATTTATGGTATAGAAATTGCAATTATTTCGGCAGAAGAGTAAGTTAGAAATACTCAAGTTTTTATCACCTTATTGGGATTTTAAGGAGAAGCTTCAAGATGGCAAGCTTTATGAAAAAAATATTCGTTTCAACAACTTTAGTTTTGGCTGCTGTTGCGACGAATGTTCAAGCAAAGGATTGGAAGGTGATTCGTTTTGGTACTGAGTCGTCTTATGCACCATTTGAATATAAAACACCAGATGGCAAGTTAACTGGTTTTGATGTTGATTTAGGGAATGCTATTTGTGCAAAACTCAAAGCCAAATGTGTTTGGGTTGAGAACTCTTTTGACGGGATGATTCCAGCCCTTAAAGCGAAAAAGTTTGATGGCATTCTTTCATCAATGACAGTCACGGATGAACGTGCGAAACAAATTGCATTTACTAGCAAAATCTACAATACGCCAACACGTATGGTTGCAAAAAAAGGTTCACCGTTATTACCGACCGCTGCATCATTGAAGGGTAAGCGTGTGGGCGTACAACAGGGCACAATTCAAGAAACTTATGCTAAAACCTATTGGGCACCAAAAGGTGTAACTGTTGTACCTTATCCAGTCCAAGATTTGATTTACCAAGACATGATGTCAGGACGTTTGGATGCAACCTTACAAGATGCAATTATGGTTGATGGTGCTTTCTTAAAACAACCAAAAGGCAAAAACTTCGGTTTTGTTGGTGGCAATGTGGTTGATGCAAAAACACTTGGGGTGGGCGCGGCGATTGGCTTACGCAAAGAAGACGCAGACTTAAAAGCCAACATTAATAAAGCAATAGCTGCAATCATTGCAGATGGCACATATAAGAAACTCGAGAAAAAATATTTCTCCTTTAGCATTTACTAATGATGTGAAAAATGTCGGCTTTAAGCCGACATTTTTAGATCTATTCTCATCTTATCAATATTAGATATTGTTTTTAAGGAGAAGAGGAGTCATGTTTTTTTCTGGCTATGGGCCACTCCTTCTCAGCGGTACATGGATGACCATACAGCTCGCGCTGTTGTCACTTTTGCTTTCTGTGATTATTGGCTTAATTGGTGCGAGCTCAAAACTCTCTAATATTAAAATTTTACGTTACATTGCGACAGCCTATACCACACTCATCCGTAGTGTGCCTGATTTGGTCATTATGCTGTTGTTATTTTATAGCTTGCAGTTGGGCCTAAACCAAATTACTGAAGCCCTACAAATGGATCAAATTGATATCAACCCGTTTGTGGCTGGTGTGATTACTTTAGCGTTCATTTATGGTGCATATTTTACCGAGACCTTTCGTGGTGCATTTCAATCGGTTCCAAGAGGACAAATTGAAGCAGCAATGGCTTATGGTATGACCCCTTGGCAGGTTTTTCACCGAGTATTATTCCCTCAAATGATGCGTTTTGCGTTACCGGGTATTGGTAATAACTGGCAAGTTTTGATTAAGGCAACCGCACTGGTTTCAATTATTGGTCTGACTGATATTGTAAAAATTTCGCAAGATGCCGGTAGAAATACCATGCAATTGTTCTTTTTCAGTATCGTGGCTGCTGCGATCTATTTAGCAATTACCACCGTGTCGAACCTGATTTTAATGTGGCTTGAACGTCGTTATTCTGCCGGTGTGAGGAAGGGACAATTATGATTGAAATCCTTCAACAATATTGGCAGGCATACCTTTGGACTGATGGCCTACAAATGACTGGGGTAGCAATGACTACTTGGTTATTGGTGTTATCTATTGGTATTGGGTTTGTGCTTGCTGTGCCTTTATCGCTTGCACGCGTATCAGAAAATCTTTGGTTGCGTGGTCCAGTCTGGTTGTTTACCTACGTTTTTCGTGGCACACCACTGTACATCCAGCTACTCATTATTTACTCAGGCATTTACAGCTTTGATTACATCCATGAACATCAGACACTCGATGCATTTTTTAGAGAAGGCATAAATTGCACCATTTTGGCATTTGCGCTCAATACTAGTGCATATACCACTGAAATCTTCGCTGGAGCGATCCGTTCTATTCCACATGGCGAGATAGAGGCTGCGCAAGCTTTCGGTATGTCGAAATGGAAACGCTATACCCGTATTATCATCCCGTCGATGTTACGCCGTGCTTTACCATTTTACGGCAACGAAGTCATTTTAATGTTACATGCGACAACTATTGCATTTACAGCAACAGTTCCTGACATTTTGAAAATTGCGCGTGATGTGAATGCGGCAACCTATGACACCTTCAATGCTTTTGGGATTGCCGCGGTGTTGTATGCAGTATTGGCATTTATTTTGATTTGGATATTTCGTCGGCTTGAAAAACGTTGGTTGGCATTTTTAAAACCATCGAATCATTAGGAGACATAAATGGAACACGTTGCAAAACTAGTGATTCGCGATTTACATAAGACATTTGGCGATCATGAAGTACTAAAAGGAATATCACTTGATGCAAATGCTGGTGATGTCATTAGTATCATTGGTTCATCTGGTTCAGGTAAAAGTACCTTGCTGCGTTGTATTAACTTTTTGGAACAACCCAGTAATGGCACTATTAAACTTAATGGTGAAAAACTACACACAGTCTTTGATAAAAAAGGCAATTTAAAAGTCGTTGACCCAAAGCAACTACAAAAAATGCGTACCCAGCTCATGATGGTGTTTCAGCATTTTAATTTGTGGTCACACATGACAGTGCTGGAAAATGTCATTGAAGGACCAATTCATGTACTTGGGGTTAAACGTGCTGAGGCTGAAGAGCGTGCACGCAAATATCTACGCAAAGTTGGATTACCTGAAAGCGTTGAAAGTAAATATCCGACATTTTTATCTGGTGGTCAGCAGCAACGTGTAGCAATTGCTCGTGCTTTGGCTATGGAACCGGAAGTGATGTTGTTTGATGAGCCAACCAGTGCACTTGACCCAGAGTTGGTAGGTGAAGTACTTAAAGTCATGCAAGGCTTGGCGGAAGAAGGGCGTACCATGATTGTGGTCACACATGAAATGGGCTTTGCGCGCAATGTATCTAATCAAGTGATTTTTTTGCATCAGGGGAAAATTGAGGAACAAGGTCATCCTGATGAAGTACTCAATAACCCAAAAAGTGAGCGTTTAAAGCAATTTTTGACGGGTAGTTTGAAATAAGTTGCTCATACCGAGTAAGGTGAATTTTTTAAAACAAGGATTTGCATCTTACTCGGTTGTTTTAGTTATAGTTTAAAGATGAGTATTTTTAGAAAACACATTAATAATGATAATACCCGTGATCATTAAAGTAAGACCAATGCACGCTGCCAAGTCTAAATGCTGTTTGTAAAATATCCAGCCAATTGCAGAAATTAAAATAATACCTGCACCTGACCAAATGGCATATGCAATCCCCATCGGAATGGTTTTTAAAGTTAGGGACAATAAATAAAAAGCAATTGCATAGCCCACCACTGTAATGATAGATGGAATAGGAACAGTAAAACCTTGAGATGCTTTTAAAGCTGAAGTTGCAATGACTTCACAAGCAATCGCAATTGCTAAATAAAGATAAGACATGGGAAGCTGCGCCAGAATGAGTTTTAATCAATCTACATGAAATGTTGAAATGGTTTGGCAGTTTTAACGATTGTTTAATTTTTTTGGTACAAAATTACCAGTAAATCAAACTGAACTGATAAATTGATTTTATCATTAGCTATGTGGTCTCAGCTATTTATTCGTTTAATTTAATCATTGATCTGCATAATTATTTAAGAGGATCAGCGACTTTAACTTGATTTACTCTAGACTTTTTAAGAAATAGATTAGCCGAGTAAATTTAGCGCCTTAAATTTCTCTAAAAAGATATAAAAAAACCGAGGACTTTGCCTCGGTTTTTTATTGAGAAAAATCTTATTTTTCTACGAACGCACGTTCAATCACGTAGTCGCCCATTTCACCCATACGAGGTGATTCAACTAAACCATGTTGGTCAAGTAATGCAGCAACATCTTTCAAGAATGCAGGGCTACCGCAAAGCATTGCGCGGTCAGTTTCACGGTTGAAGCGTGGTAAACCAATTTTTTCAAATAAAGCGCCAGTTTCAATTGCAGTTGTTACACGGCCTTGAGTGTGGAAAGGCTCACGAGTTACTGTAGGGTAGTAAACAAGTTTGTCTTTAATGCCTAGCTCTTCAAAGAATTCATGGTTTGGCAATTCATTCAAGATAAGATCTTGATAAGCTAATTCAGAAATATAGCGTGTACCATGAACAACGATTACTTTTTCAAAGCGTTCGTAAGTTTCTGGGTCACGAATAATTGATAAGAATGGTGCAAGACCAGTACCAGAAGATAAAAGGTATAAGTTTTTACCTGGTAAAAGATCATCATGAACCAAAGTACCCGTTGGTTTTCTAGAAACTAAAATTTCATCGCCAACTTGTACTTTTTGCAAAATCGAAGTTAAAGGACCGTCTTGTACTTTAATTGAGAAGAACTCTAACTCTTCTTCGTAGTTTGCACTTGCAATCGAATACGCACGCATTAACGGTTTGCCATTCACTTCAAGTCCGATCATTACGAACTGACCATTTTTAAAACGTAAGCTGGTGTCGCGTGTAGTTTTAAAACTGAAAAGAGTGTCATTCCAGTGGTGAACATGAGTAATGCGTTCAACGTTAAAAGCAGCCATTAAAGGTCTCGATCACGATTAAAAGAAAACAGATTGCTATTCTAATCTAATTTCATTCCCGATAAACTGAATATATTTAATTGTGTTTATAAGAAAAAGTGATGATCAATTCTGTCACCTTCCCCATAATTGGCTACATGTGTTCTCCTTATCATGAAAAATTTGGTATTCCACGCCAGCCTAATTTGGTCAATATTGAGTCTTATATTGACATGGTAGAACCATATAATGACTTGCTAGCATTTGAGGGAATTGAGCAGTTCAGTCATCTCTGGTTAGTTTGGCAGTTTCATGATAATAAAAATCAGGGGAGTGCCGATAAATTTCGTCCACAGGTTCGTCCGCCACGTTTAGGGGGCAATGAAAAAATAGGCGTATTTGCTACACGTAGCATGTATAGACCTTCTCCTATAGGTCTTTCAGTCGTAAAACTTAATAAAGTGGAAAAGATGGGGAAGGCTGTCCGCGTCTATGTCACAGGAAGTGATCTATTAAATGGCACTCCAATTTTAGATATTAAGCCTTATATTCAATATTCTGATGCAATTAGCGATGCACAAAGTGGTTATGCCCATGCAGAACCAGAACGGAAGGCAGTCATTTGGAATGAAGCTGCATTAACAGCACAAAAATATTTTTTGCAAAATAATGAAATGAATTCTCAATACATTGATGAGCTTGAGCAAGTCTTAGCTCTAGACCCGCGGCCTGCCTATCAAGAAGACGTTGAACGAATCTATAAAATGAAATTTTCAAACTTTGATATTCATTTTAAGGTCGATCAATTTGTAGTTACAGTCATTGATGTGGTGAAGACTTCTTCGCTTGCACAATAGATATTTTAAAACCAATGGATGTTGAGCCAAAGTAAACTAATAAAAATAGCCATATGAATGAGTTGGGCGGGAACGAAAGCAAGTGCATAGCGTAGTCCGCCAGAAATTGCGGAGTTCACACTTTTGGCAAGTGCATGAACTGCGAAACCTCCTAAAAAGGCAATGAGTAAAGGTGTCATATGTGCACTATCAGGCTCACCTTGCACAATAACTGCCGCAATTGCTGCATGTATTTCAAACAAAGATGCAAGCAGAGTACCTGCGATTAATCCTGCATCGCCTAAAGATAGACTTAAACCATAAACACCTGCCTGAATAAGGGTAAGTGTACCTGCAATAATAATGGCTTCTTTTAAGCTGAACATTCTTGAGTCAAGCTCGGGCGAAGCCGTATTAGGCTCTGCTTTGCGTAATAAAATAAAGGCCCATACTGATAAAACTACTAATGCAATAAGTGTAGGAAATATAATTAGCTTAAACCAAGCAAAGCTAATGCCGATCACAATAATTAAAGTTTGAATCAGTGTTGAAACACAGGACATTAAGGCAGCACCTGCATTTGTCGTTGCATTGGCTTTGCCAGAGCGTACTTCTAAACCTAAACTGGCAATCGTTGCTGTACTAGACACGAAACCTGAAGCTAAAGAAGAGAGTAATAAAGCATTTTTAGAGGAGAGTAGTCGCTTTGCAATATGAGCGAGTGCTTGTACAAATAAGATTAAAGTGAGTAATTTTAAAATGACATGTGGATTTAAAACCGGACCCCAAAAAGGCTTATTAGGTACTAAAGGCAGAGCAATTAACAGTAAGGCAAGTAGAAAAATACCATCACGCAACTCAGATTCAGTAATCCATTGACTTGCAATGCCATGCATAGACTGTTTTGCCAATAAAATAATCGTCATGATCACAGCTAGGCCAGCAGCGAGTGAAATATTCCAAATGCAAAGTGCACCGATGAAGTAAGTCATAATAAAGGCGAGTTCGGTGGTTACGCCTGGGTCATTCGGCTGATTTTTGAGGGAAACAATACTAATCGCACCAATGAGTAAGGCACCTACAATTCCAATTTCAATGCCAAATAAAAAACAGACCGCTCCTAATAATGCACTAATGGCAAAAGATCGAAATCCCGCAAAGGTTTTATATTCATGTTTAAGCTTGCTTCGTTCACGTTCTAACCCAATTAATAAGCCACAACCAAGTGCCGCAGCAATGACAGTAATGAATTCTTCAAATGATGCTGTTTGTAATGACATTGTCATTGGAAGTTCCATATTACTTCCTCTTTGCTTATTGTTATATGTAGGTTTGAATCATTTTAAAATCATGTATTCATGTTCAGTTTATGCTTTTTATTGTAGTGAGCATAGTGTCTTTTTTAGACAAAACTAGGTAGAAAATATTTTTATAAATATGATCTGTGACACAAAAAAATATTAAGATGAGAATTGGTTTAATTAACTGAAGTTGAAGGATATTTAAACCTAAAATATCTCTGTTATATTATAAAAATATATTGGGGATAACGCATGAATGCACATGTAGAAATAGATACGTATTGGTGTCTAGAACAACTATTACAAGAAGGCCGTATAACAGAACGAGATAAATTACTGGTACAGTCAAGCCACCGCCAAAAAGACCAGTTAAAGTGGCATCCTTTACAGTGGATTGCACATTTTAATTTAAAAGATCAGCAGCATACACATGCTCATTTAAGTTTAAACCGCTTATGTTTATGGTTTGCAGATCGGGTTCAGCTTCCTTTATTTGTGATCGATCCTTTAAAGGCCGATGTCAGCGCTTTAACACAGGTTATGTCACAAGAGTTTGCCATTCGCAACCATATTTTAGCTGTTGAAATTCATGCCGACCGAATCGTGATTGGAACAGATCAACCATTTCAAACAGATTGGCTCAATAACCTTGAACGAAGTCTAGCGCCTAAAAAAATTGAACGGGTACTGCTTAATCCCGAACAGTTACAGCGTTATTTGCGAGAATATTATCAGGTGAGTCGCGCAGTAAACTCGGCTCAAAAAGATGCAGCGCATGACCGTGACAGTAAAAATGTTGAAGCGCTTTTGCAGCTTGGTGATAGTCAAAACCCAGATGCTAATGATCAGCATATTGTGAAATTGGTCGACTGGATTTTACAGTTCGCATTTGAGCAGAGTGCCAGTGATATTCACATGGAACCACGTAAAGACAACGGTAAAGTCCGGTTCCGTATTGATGGGGTTTTGCACACCATTTATAACATGCCTTCAAACACACTGACCGCCGTGATTTCTCGAATTAAAATTTTAGGGCGTTTGAATGTAGCGGAAAAGCGTAAACCACAAGACGGTCGATTAAAAACTCGGACGCCAAAGGGGCAAGAAACGGAATTACGTTTATCAACTTTGCCAACAGCATTTGGTGAAAAACTGGTTATGCGTATTTTCGATCCAGATGTGCTGGTGCGTTCTTTTCAGCAATTGGGTTTTGAAGAGCGTTTATTACAACAGTGGCAGCAATTAACAAAAAATAGCCACGGCATTATTTTGGTTACCGGTCCCACAGGCTCCGGTAAAACGACCACGCTATATTCATCTTTAAAGCAGCTTGCAACCGAGCAGGTCAATGTCTGTACTATTGAAGACCCGATTGAAATGTTAGAGCCTAGTTTTAACCAAATGCAGGTAAATAATGCAATTGAATTAGGCTTTGCAGATGGCGTGCGTGCGCTGATGCGACAAGACCCAGACATTATTATGATTGGTGAAATTCGTGACCAAGACACGGCAAATATGGCGATTCAGGCAGCATTAACCGGGCATTTAGTATTATCAACTTTACATACCAATGATGCGCCGTCTAGCTTGACTCGTTTGCATGATTTAGGGGTACAACCATTTCTGACTGCCGCAACAATTTTAGGTGTTCTTGCACAGCGTTTAGTACGACAGCTTTGCCCCCACTGTAAACAACAAACTCATATTAATGAGGACGAGTGGGAGCACCTAACATTTGACTATATTATGGAAATGCCTGAAACAGTTTATCAGGCAGTAGGCTGTGAAGAATGTCGTCATACAGGTTATAAGGGGCGAATTGGTATTTATGAATTTATGCCAGTCAGTCTTGAGCTTAAGCATCTTATTAGCAGTCATGGGACGTTAAATGATTTGAGAACTCAAACTAAAAAAGAAGGTATAGAACCTTTAAGAATTACGGGAGCACGTAAAGTGATTGAAGGGCTTACGACATTAGAAGAGGTCTTAAGGGTTGTGCCATTAAATTAAGTTTTTCTTAAGATTCACCTCATTTATGCTTGATTTAATTGCTTTATCCCAAGAGGGAACCATAAACAGAGGGTAATAATATGAATATACTTAAAGTAATGTTGATGACTGCTGGTATGACTGCTGCTGGCGTAGTTGTCGCGAATACACCAGTGAATCAAGCTGCAATTGCTCCGGCAACTGTCACCACAGTAAAACAGGCATTAACCTCAAAAGATAATACACCGATCAAATTACATGGTCAGGTTGTAAAGTCTTTAGGTGATGAAAAATATCAATTCCGTGACAAGACAGGTAGCATTACAATTGATGTAGATGATGAACTTTGGCAAGGTCGTCCTATCTCAGCCAATACAAATGTAACTTTAATTGGTGAAGTAGACATTGATTATAAACCTTTAAAACGTGTAGAAATTGATGTGGATCAAGTTCAATTTTAATTCATGAGTCTGTAGATCTACTACTTTTAGCCGCATTTAAATCATGCGGCTTTGCTTTTTTTATAAAGGCTTGGCAAGATCAAATCAGGATATAACAGGAAAAATAGATGAGAATTTTGCTTGCAGAAGATGATCGCTCTCAAGCTGAAAGCATTCAATCATGGTTAGAGTTAGACGGTTATCAAGTAGACTGGGTTGAAAGAGGTGACTATGCACTTACGGCAATCGAACAGCATGATTATGACTGTATTTTACTTGATCGGGGACTACCTCAACTGGCTGGTGAAAAGGTTTTAACGACCATTCGCCATAAACAAAAAAATGTTCCTGTTATTTTTATTACTGCACGTGACAGCATTCATGATCGGGTAGAGGGGCTAGATTTAGGCGCAAATGATTATTTGGTTAAGCCTTTTAGTTTAGAAGAATTATCGGCTCGCATCCGTGCTCAATTACGTAAACAAACTTTGAGTCAGCAATCGGTTTTAACATGGGGCGATCTGCAACTCGACACACAAGCAAAAGTTGTATTAAGTGCTGGAAAGTCTATCGATTTAACAGCAAAAGAATTTCAGATATTACGTAAGCTTATGGTACATCCCGAGCATATTATTACCCGTGATCAATTAGAAGAAGCACTCTATGCATGGGGTGAAGAAATTGAAAGTAACGCGATTGAAGTATTTATTTATCAGCTTCGAAAAAAAATTGGAAGTAGCAGTATTAAAACCATACGGGGGCTAGGCTACCGTATGGGAGATTTAAAATGAAATCGAATCGCTCATCCTTGCAGTCGCAACTGGTTAAAACCACGATGTGGAGCAGCGTTGTGGTGGGGCTGTTGGCATTAAGTTTACTCACCATATTTTCGATCTATCACAACATGTCAGTGCAAGACGAAATCATGGATGAAATTTCAGATACTTTGCTTGTTTCTGACCTTTCTGGACACTCCATGAAACAGTTTGATGAGCTGAGTGATGAATTTGATATTCAATATGAGTTATTAAACACAGGCCAAGTATTGACCCATTCTCATAGCTATCAGCATGAACTTTTTGAACAGGGTAACTTGTCAGAAGGATTCTCATATTTTTGGTTTGATGGTCAATTATGGCGTAGTCTGGCTGCACAACAAGAAGACTCTCAACTACAAGTTGAAGTTTTTCAACCAATGAGTACACGTGTTGAAGAGGTACTTAAAGCACTTGCCGGATATAGCGGTCTTATGGTGTTGTTCTGGCTGCTGCAATGGGTGATTGTAAGTTGGCGTACCGAGCATCAATTGGCTGCATTAAATTTACTTTCGAAGCGTATTGCTCAAAAAACTGCATCAAATTTAGAACCAATTCAAGAACCTGATGTCATTACAGAAATTCAACCTGTTATAGATGCATTAAACCAATTACTTGCAAGATTGCAAAGGGCTCTCGTTGCTGAACAGCGTTTTACCGCAGATGCTTCGCATGAGCTACGTTCTCCGTTATCCGCCATACAAATGCGGCTTCAAGTTTTACAGCGTAAATACCAGCATCTTCCGGAACTTCATCAAGATTTTGAACGTATACAAGAAGACGTTTCTAGAAGTACAAAGATACTTGAAAATCTACTCCTTCTTGCTCGTTTGGAACCGAATGAAGCTGAGCAGCCACAACTTCCTAAGACAGTTATCGATTTAAATTACTTACTGGCAAGAGTTATTGAAACTGTAGATTTAGATGCGAAAGCTAAACAGATGTTGATAGAGACAAATACTTTATCGACAGAAACTAAAACGTTTGCAAATGAAGAATTACTATTTATTGCTTTTAGAAATTTATTTGATAACGCCATTCGTTATAGCCCGAATTTAGGCTCTATTCATGTTGAGATTGGTCGTCATGAACAGCAAATTAAGGTGTCAATTGAAGACACGGGAAATGGGGTGGATGATGAAGTGTTGTTACGATTAGGGCAGCGTTTTTTTCGGGTACTCGGTACTCAGCAGCAAGGTTCTGGGTTAGGAATTTCAATTACGCGAAAAATTATTGAATTGCATAATGGCACATTACATTTTATGCATGCCGAACAAGGTGGTCTGAGGGCAGAGATTATTCTTCCTTCATAAAAAATAGCATGGTTACCCATGCTATCCATTTTTTGTTTTCCCACGAATATTATTGAAACGCGAGTATATTTTTTATTTAGTTAAAATTAGACGATTGTTGCGAGTGAGGCGTAAACGATATTCCTCGCCAGCATGCATAATGCGGATTTCACGGCCTAATGCAAACAGGTTGTTAGAATGTAACATTGGTAAGGCGTGAGCTGTGTCATTGTTACGAGTAAATAAGCTAAAAGGTGCGTTCATTTGTTGTGCTCCGTGGTATGTTCTTGAACGATTTAAATGATAATCATTATCGAATAGATCTGTCAATGAGATTTTTAAGATTTTATAAAATGATAAAATTTGCTTACACTTGAGAAAAGTTTTAGAGAGTAGAAAAATGCCCAAACCGATCGTTGATGTCGCAATAGCTATCTTAATTCATCGTGGAAAAATATTAGTTGGATGGCGCCAAGAAGAGCAACATCAAGGCGGAAAGCATGAGTTTCCCGGAGGAAAGGTTGAGCAGGGTGAAACTCCAGAAGAAGCCTGCCGCCGTGAAATCTATGAAGAGGTGGGTATTGGCTTAAAAGATTGGCATCAGTTTGATTATATTCACCATGAATATGATGACATTATCGTCAACCTTCATTTGTTCCATAGTTATGTACCTGATGAGTTATTAAATCTTATTCACCAACCATGGGCATGGTACACACGTGATCAGCTACTTCATTTAAACTTCCCTAAAGCCAATAAAAACATCATAAAACGACTCTATTGGCCTCATCTCATCAAAATTAGTAATACGCTTTCAACGGTAGAAAACAGTGATGCTTTATTGTATTGGCGTATAGAAGATCCATCTGAGCAATATATAGAGCAATTAACTGCTTTAGATGAAGGGCAACGATCAAATTTAATTATTAATATCGCTATCTGGCAGCAATTAAGCCCTGAATTACAAAAACAGATTAAGACCGTTCATTTAAAACAATCTCAACTCATGAATTTGCATAAAGGCGATTTAACAGTAGGGGTGCGATATATTGCCGCTTGTCATGATGCGGTTTCTTTAAAACAGGCTCAGCAGATTGGTTGTGATGCTGTTTTTATTAGTCCTGTAAAAACAACAGCGACTCATCCCGAAGCTGTAGCATTAGGTTGGGAGCGTTTTAGTGAGTTTGCCCAAAATAGCCAGATTCCGGTTTTTGCTTTAGGGGGAGTGCATCCTGACGATTTAGCCACTGCACAGCAGCATGGTGCATATGGTTTAGCGGGTATTCGTAATTTCTAATAAGAAAATAAATAAGCATTAAAAGCTAGAGAGCTTTTAATGCTTGCTGTGCTTCTTGAACAGTTTTTTGATTATTGCGTTGTTGACCAGCTTTTAAGATGACCAACCAAAGCTGCTTTTTCATTGGCTGACTTTGGGCAAAGCTCAAACCACGTCGTGCTAAAGACTCAGCATTAGAATATTGCTGTTTATGATTTGCCGTAAGTGCAAGAAATAAATAAGTCTCAGCTGCTTGCGGTGCTAAACGCTGTGCTTGAAGTGCATAGCGCTCAGCTTCTGACCATTGCTGATTTTTATAAGCCTGCTGCGTTTTTTGCATTAACACTTTAAATGCCGGTAGCTGGCTGCCATCATCACTAAAATGTTGAGGCTTTTTTTGCTGAGGAACAATCACCTGTAAATTTTTGCGTTGAATTTCCGGATGATCATAAGGCGTAATTTTTACGCCTGATGGAGTTTCCGTCTTTTTAACAGGAGGAGTCGGTGTTTTCTGTTTGGAGTCAGAATGATCAGGCAAAGTTGTACAGCCAACCATAAGGACAGCACCAATATAAAAAACACCTTTCTTCAACATATCCTAATTTCCTGTTAACGCTTAGTTGTTATAACTACCACTTGATATTACATGCGTGTTGTTTGACAGATCTTGTTCCATCTGGTTTTCACTTTCACGAATATAACTGTCGGTATTATCATCCTGGGATTCAGGATTTGTGTTATCACTTTGTGGCGTATATGTTGGATCAACTTGATAATAAGGCGCTCCACATGGTGTAGCGCGGTGCGGAACCGTATGCGTTAGCATTGGAATATACATAGCACCATCACAAGCTTGAGCAGATAAATCACCAGTTGCGCGGTCAATCCACTGCCATTGTACAGTGTCTGGTTGACGTAGATTTACAGCGGTTTGGCGTAATTGTTTCATCACATTAATCCATACTGGCAACGCACCAGATGAACCAGTTAATCCTGTTACCTTGTTGTCATCTAAACCTAACCAAACTACAGCAACGTGATTACCTGAGTAACCCGCAAACCATGAGTCACGTGTATCGTTAGTCGTACCTGATTTACCTGCCAATTTTAAAGCTGGAGATAAGCTGTTATAAGCTGAGCGACCCGTACCTGAAGACATGACCTGTTGTAGGCCATAATTCATGATATAGCCAACAGATGGATCAATCGTTTGTTGGACATTAAGGCCATAACGATCAAGTAGGCGACCGTTGGCATCTACGACAGATCGAATCGCACGTGTTGGATATTTAAAACCACCTGTAGCGAAGTTCTCATAGATTCCCAATACTTCCATTGGTGACATATTGACTGCCCCAAGGAAAATAGAAGGGTAGGCAGGAATTGTTGACTCGACACCAAATTTTCTTAAATTATTGGTAAAAGTAGATAAACCAAACTCTTGACCCAAGCGTACAGCCGATAGGTTATATGAGTTTGCTAATGCTTCACTCAAGCTTACGATGCCATGTCCGCCACCACTATAATTTTTAGGCGTCCAGCTTTTACCACCATCTACAGGAACACTAATTGGAGCGTCTTCAATTTGAGTTGCCCAGTTGTAGCGTCCTGATTCAATAGCACTTAAATAAATTACAGGTTTCAATAAAGAACCGACTTGACGCTTTGCATCTAACGCACGGTTGAAACCAGTAAAGTCTTGTGTAGAGCCAACTGCTGCAACCAGTTCGCCATTTTCAGGATGCGCAATCAGTACAGCACCTTGTAAATTTTTCAAACGTGATGGATTACTATTTGCCAAGCGATCTACAGAAGCTTTAAAAGCATTTTGAACTTGCGTTTGAGTAATTGGGTCTAAAGTCGTAAAAATACGTAAACCCTGATTAGTTAAATCACTTTCTTGATATTCTGTACGTAATTGACGACGCACAATATCTAAAAAGTCTGGGAATTTTGCAGGACCTAAACTTGGTTTACTTAGCACATTTAAAGGACGTGCAATTTCATCTTCATATTCTGATTGAGTTAAATAACCCATTACACGCATGTTATTTAACACAGTATCGCGGCGTTTTTTCGCACCTTCAGGGTTTTTCCAAGGATTATATAAAGAAGGGCCTTGTACCAAACCGACTAAATAAGCTTGTTGTGAAACATTGAGTTCACGTAATGGTAAACCAAAATAAAATTGTGAAGCCAAACCATAGCCATTAATTGAGTAGCTACCATTTTGGCCCAAATTTACTTCATTTAAATAAGCTTCTAAAATTTCATCTTTGCTGTAATGTAGCTCAATGAGCAAAGCCATTAATGCTTCATTAACTTTACGTTTTAGAGTGCGTTCAGGTGTAAGGTAGAAGTTTTTAACTAATTGTTGAGTTAGGGTTGAACCACCTTGACGCTTTCCGCCTGTAATATTACTCACCAATGCACGAGCAGTACCACGAATTGAAACTCCGTGATGATGATAGAAATTACGATCTTCTGTTGAAATTAAAGCTTCAATAAGTGGTTTAGGAACCTTATTCAGTTTAATCAGAACACGGTCTTCATTATGTTGAGGATAGATTCCTCCAATAAGAAGTGGTTCTAATCGTGCAACACCTGTTGAAGAGGGCTTTGTACTGCGAACCTCGGCAACTTGATCATTTGCAAAACTTAACTCTAGTACCTGTTCTGGTTCAACACTATCGCCGTAATCAAAACCACGCGTGTGGATATACATATTGCTACCTTGAGCAACATACGTTCCAGACTTGTCATAATTACTTGAAGCTTTGTAACCCAAAAGTTTTAATTCTTGAGTGAAATTTGCTTGGGTAATAGGCGCATTGTTATAAATTTCTAAAGGTCGTGCGAACACTTTGGCAGGAATATCCCACCGTTGTCCTTCAAATTTTTCACGGATAATATTATCTAGACGAATCAGATAGATACTAAGAGCAATAAAAGCACCAATGACCAAAATGGAAAAGATTAGTGCAAAGAAACCGATACCACGTTCAAACTTCATAAAAATGAGATAAAACCCTAACAATGCCTGTAATGATGCGATAGCTTGTCATCAATTTGCAATGATAAAACTGTGAATAATTGGAAAACTTAGATTGAATTTTACAGCATCTTGTAGTTATGTTTTTTTAAATTAATCAGGTTAATGTTATTATAGGCAAGTATCGCAGCGGAGCTTACTCATTCGTGCAAATTTCACATAAGTCCTTCAGAAACGTCGGGTTAATCGGTCGACCAGATAAATCATCAGTTGTAGAAACACTATGTTTAATTCATGATCATTTGTTGAACCTAGGCTTAAACCCCATTTTTGATCAGGAAACTGCTGAATTAGTGCCTTATGACCATGCACAGGTAGTGAGCCGTCATTTATTAGGTGAAGTTGCTGATTTGGTCATAGTAGTAGGAGGGGATGGTTCATTACTCCACGCTGCAAGAGCTTTAGTTCGCTACAATACGCCTGTAATTGGCATTAACCGAGGGCGATTAGGTTTTTTAACTGATATCAAACCTTCAGAAGCTATTTTTAAACTTGACCAAGTGCTTCAAGGACATTTTCAACTTGACCGTCGTTTCTTACTGGAAATGGAAGTAAGAACAAATGGTGAAGTGATTTATGATGCGATTGCCTTAAACGATGTCGTTTTGCATTCGGGCAAATCGGTACACATGATTGACTTTGAACTTAATATTGATGGTCAATATGTTTATCGCCAACACAGTGATGGTTTAATTGTTTCTACTCCAACTGGATCGACAGCTTATGCGTTGTCAGGTGGTGGACCAATTTTACATCCAAGTATGGATGCTATTGCATTAGTTCCAATGCATCCCCATACATTGTCATCACGACCTATCGTAGTCGGTGGTCAAAGCGAAATTAAAATCGTTATTCGCGAAAATCGGGTATTACCGATGGTGAGTGCAGATGGACAACATAGTGTCTCGCTCAATGTTGGAGACAGTTTACACATTCGTAAACATCCATTTAAACTAAGTTTATTGCATCCACCAGGTTATGATTTCTATATGGCCTGCCGTACCAAACTTGGTTGGAACCAAGATTTTGAATCTTTTCAAAGAGATGAATCATGAATATTGAACAAATGCTATCTGTTTTAAACCCTGAAATTGTAGAGCGTTTAAAAACAGCAGTAGAAATTGGTAAATGGCCAAATGGCGTTGTTTTAACAAAAGAGCAGCGTGAGACTTGTATGCAAGCTGTGATTGCTTGGGAGTTAAAGAACTTACCAGAAGATCAGCGTAGCGGTTATATTGACCGTGGAACAAAAGAAGAAGGTGAAGAGTGTGATGACGATCATCACAAGCATGAACCTGAATTTAAACCAATTCGTTTTGTTTAAAATCACTTTCAGAATAAATCTTATTTAGCATTTGCTATCGCGTGGGCGACATGGATGTCGCCAGTTGAGCAACAGTACAAGGAAGTACTGTTTGCTCAACAAAAGATTTTTGTTACTTTTCATCTTTGAAAAGTAAGTATTGCCTATAGCAGAAATATAAGAAAAACATGCTATACAAGGCTGTATGATCTTATATTAGTTTTATTGGCTTGAATTACGTGTTTCCCATAATACTTTTGCTTTCTGCATTACCTCTTCAAAACTAGCAACAACTCCCATGGTATATAGCGCGATTCCGATGGTTTCTATTACTGCCATTTCCCCATATTCATGGTGCTGCTGACCAAGCCATACTGCCTTAAATGTAGTTAAATCTAGCTCTTCTTCAATTGGGCTTCGTTCTGGCGTTAACTTTGGCAACTCATGTTCATAGAGTTCTCCATTTTTAATCCCACAGATGAGTGTTTTGGCATCTGGATTTCGTTCAAACTCACCACCTTCACCTTTAATGACTGCGCTATTTTGATAGCCTAAGCGGTATGCACTATGTTGGTGGGAACTTCTGTAGGCCGGGTGGAATATTGCTTGTAAGGTGGCCTTGGCATTAAAAGGATTAATTAATCGGGCTAAAGTATGAATGGGTGAACGTAATCCCATGACATTTCTTAGAGAAATCAGTTCGCTTAAAACTGGTGAAATTACCTCTAAGGGTAAGTAAGCGAAATTTTGCTCTGCCAATTGAGTACGAACTTCTTGTTCAGAATGGCAAATTTGATAACCAAGATATTCTAAAACTTGCTCGGTATAAACACGGTTAAGCGTATGACCCGACGCGCCATGCATAACAATCTTATGATCATGCTGTGCAAGTGTAAGAGCGGCTAACAAAAACCATGGATAGTGTTTTCGTTTACCTGCATAAGATGACCAATCTAAGTCAACGTCTAAAGGTTCAAAATGAAGCTGGTCCTTGGTCGCCTGTACGAATCCTGCAAGTTCTTCAATAGATTCCTCTTTAACCCGAAGTAACATTAAAAATGCGCCTAACTGCACATCTAAAACTTCACCTTTTAAAATCATGGTAAATGCTTGATAGGCTTCTTCGTAGCTTAAAGAGCGAGATCCGGTTTTCCCCTTACCTAAAATACGGACATATTGAGCAAAGGGATGTTCAGCATCTTTATAGATATTACGTTTAGTATTCATCGTAGTTCAAAACAATAAAAATGATGGGATGTAGGCAGCTCAAAATGAAATGTCCACAAGTATTTAATCAATATGACATAAAAAACTGCTGAAAAAATATCAAAAGTGTTTCTTATACTAAAGTCTTAGGATTGCCTGAGTGTTTTTTATGCGTATTAGCTAAAAATTTAACCGAATCGTTATTTAATTCGAGTACACTTTCTCGTGCTTTTTTGAGCACTCATATCATAATTTTATGTGATTCTCCTATATCTTCAGCTTTTTATTGAAAAAGTAAGAGGTTATTTCTAGCTACTCAAAGTGGTTAGAAACTTCAGGTATTCTCCTGTTTTAGAAAACATCTATTTTGTTTTCATTGAGGTAGTAGGAAGGTTTTTTGTTCACAAAAAACCATTTCCCTTTTGCGGTGTTAATGTGAAAGGTTAGGGCTGTGTATTCGTAAAGAATAGACGTTTCATTTTGGTATTTCCAACGGACTTGGAAATATAGATTGAAGTAAAGTTATGGCTAAAAAACCGATTTATAAATCACTTTATTTTCAGGTGATTATTGCGATTATTGCGGGTATCTTGGTGGGACATTTTTCTCCAAGCTCCACGCAAATTGTCAATGGTGTTGAACAACATATCCCAGGTTTAGGTGAGAAACTCAAGCCATTAGGTGATGCCTTTATTCGTTTGATCAAGATGATCATCGCTCCAGTTATTTTCTGTACCGTTGTAAGCGGTATTGCTGGTATGGAAAGCATGAAGTCAGTCGGAAAAACTGGCGGCGTTGCATTGTTATACTTTGAAATTGTTTCAACAATTGCACTTCTAATTGGCCTTGTTGTAATTAACATTGCTAAACCGGGTGTAGGGATGAATGTTGACCCTACTACTCTTGATACTTCGGGCATTCAAAAATACGTCAGTTCTGGTGAGTCACAATCTACCATTGATTTCTTAATGCACATCATCCCAGATACGGTTGTTGGTGCATTTGCAAATGGTGAAATCTTACAAGTCCTTCTTTTTGCAATTCTCTTTGGTTTTGCTTTACATAAGTTAGGTGATGCCGGACGTCCAGTTTTAAAATTTATTGATCAAGTTGCACATGTGTTCTTTAACATTGTGAATATGGTCATGAAATTGGCTCCGATTGGTGCATTCGGTGCGATGGCATTCACTATCGGTAAATATGGTGTTGGTTCACTTGTACAATTAGGGCAGCTCATTATCTGCTTCTATATTACTTGTTTACTCTTTATTTTCTTGATCTTGGGTACAATCAGCCGTATTAGCGGATTTAGTATCCTTAAGATGATTCGCTTAATTCGTGAAGAGTTATTAATTGTACTTGGTACATCTTCTTCTGAATCAGTTTTGCCTCGCATGTTGCGTAAACTTGAAATTGCAGGTTGTGAAAAATCTGTAGTTGGTTTGGTGATACCGACAGGTTATTCATTTAACCTTGATGGTACCTCAATTTATTTGACCATGGCTGCAATCTTTATTGCTCAGGCAACAAATACACAGCTTGATATTCAGCATCAGATTACTTTGTTACTAGTACTCTTAATCTCATCTAAAGGTGCAGCGGGTGTAACAGGTTCTGGCTTTATTGTAATGGCAGCAACTTTATCTGCTGTTGGTCATATTCCAGTGGCAGGTTTGGCATTGATTTTAGGTATTGATCGTTTCATGTCAGAAGCACGTGCATTAACCAACCTTGTGGGTAACTCTTTAGCAACGATAGTCGTCGCAAAATGGGTCGGTGCTTTAGATAAAGATAAGTTGAATGATGCTTTGAATAATCCAGATGAAGTCGACAGAAAAATGATGGAACAAAAAACTCCTCAAGTCGCTGAAGGTCTAGATTAATTCAAATAAACCTATATAAAAAAGGAAGCTTTGGGCTTCCTTTTTTATTGGCTGACTGAAAAGTACAGTTTTAATGAGCGGCTATGCCATGACAGTTGCTGAAAAAATGATTAGCATGCACAGCAATGAGATTCGATAAAACAATAAAGCTGAAGGAAAATATTATGTTGGCATACGATGCAGATTTAGAATTATTCCGTGATAATTTTAAACGTTTTATGAGTGAGCATATTGCGCCTCATTACGACCAATGGGAACGTGAAGGAATTATGCCGCGTTCTGTCTGGAGTCAACTGGGCGAAAATGGTTTTTTATGTGTGGATGTCCCAGAAGAATATGGTGGTTACGGTGTGCCAACCTATTATTCATTAATGTTAGTTGAAGAATCTGCACGTGCTGGTTTTTGTGCATTATCAACAGCGATTTCTTGCCACTCTGAAATTGCTGCACCATATATTTTACATATCGGGACAGAAGAGCAAAAACAATACTGGTTGCCGAAAATGGTAACAGGTGAGGTTGTGGGTGCAATCGGCATGACTGAACCGGGAGCAGGTTCGGATTTACAATCAATGCGTACCAGCGCCATTTTGCAAGACGATCACTATTTATTAAATGGCTCAAAAACATTTATCTCAAATGGACAACATGCTGATCTTGTTGTACTCGCAGTAAAAACGGATCCTCAAGCGCGTGCCAAAGGTGTATCGTTACTATTAGCAGATACGCATTTAGAAGGCTTTAAAAAAGGCACAAATCTCGACAAAATCGGCCTGCATTCTCAAGATACTTCTGAGCTATTTTTTGACAATGTAAAAGTGCCTAAAAACCAGTTACTCGGTCAAGCTGGGCAAGGTTTTGCTTACTTAATGCAAGAGTTACCTCGTGAACGTACAGCCATTGCATCTACTGCAATTGGGGCAATTCGTGGTGCAATTGATTTGGCAACAGCTTATGTAAAAGAGCGTCAAGCATTTGGTCAACCTATTTCACAGTTCCAAAATACTCGTTTTGTTTTAGCACAAGCAAAAATTGATGAGCTTGCAACAGCAGCTTTCTATGAAAGAAACGTTGCCTTATATCAAGAAGGTAAACTAGATGTAGAAACGGCTGCAGCATTGAAAAGTTTCAGTAGTGATATGCAAATGAAAGTCGCTGATAACTTACTACAACTTTTCGGTGGGTATGGTTATATGACTGAATACCCAATTTCACGTTTCTTTGTAGATGCCCGTATCCAACGTATTTACGGTGGTACAAACGAAATTATGAAAGAAATCGTAGCACGTGGATTAATTGGCAAAGCCTAATTAAGCAAAGAAAAAACAGCCTGTCTTAGAACAGGCTTTTTTGTTTTTAACTATTTGGTTTTCTGTTGAATGACAGGATAGTCTCGTTGTTTTGGTAATTGTTGTAATGCATGATTCATCTTTCTTAAAAACTCATCTGCTTCATCTTGATGAAATGAATCTTCGGTGTATGCACTACGTTCTTGAATATTGATACTACAACCTCTTATTTTCATATTTTTAGGATTAAATGACCAGTCATTTGGATCCTTTAAAATAATATCTAAATCACTTTCACAGCTTTTCCATAAACGTAAAAACTCATTTGATAATTCTGCTTTAAATCCTTGTGCAGGATAGACCGAAAATCCTTTCATTTCAGGATTAGAAAACTGTATAAACATGTCAACTGGCATACCACCCCAAATGATGGCTGTGTCTGTTGGTAAAGAGATACCTGATAAATTTCTTTCTTTTAAAGCATGCGTTTGCTCAAATTTCTGCCTGAAATGTTGAGATTGATAGGTCAGCTTGGTTTTGGGTGGAATTGGAATACCACGAACTTGACTGCTGGCAGTCGTTATATAATATGGAGAAGGATCTGTACCATTGCATCCTGCAATTATTGGGCAACCACCACAAGCCGTTAAACTGAAACTGGTGAAGCCAAGTAGGCTTAAAATAATAATTTTATTCATTCTATTTTACTGTTGTTATGACGTCTTTAGGTAGTATAGCTAATCTATACATTGAGACGAGCTCAGCTTTTAAAAATTGAGTAGGTTTTTATTGAGCTGTCTTCTACTTCTGCTCATCAAATAAAGATTTACAGCTTTCTAAATTTTGACATGAAGCAAACATAAGGGCTTTGGGTAAACTCGCATACAAATTTGTAATGTGTTGTTCAGCTGGGTTATAAAAATGCCAATAAGTAAATTGATCTGAACGCTTTTTTTCTAAGGCTTTAAAGAAATCTGTTTCATTAAATTTACTGTTAAGTTGAGTTCGAGGGCCGCCTTGTTCATGGGTACCGACTGTGGTTAAAAGCATCGGAGAATGACTTTGTTTTTGACTTTGCCAATGATTTAACTGTTGAAATAACATGCCTTGATCAAACCAGAGAGAAGGGCTTGCAGCAAAGTAGCGTTGAAATGCATCAGGCTTTTGAAAAAAATGATAAAGCACAAATAGGCCTCCAAAAGAATGCCCATAGAGACTTTGTTGTTGGCTATTAATTGGAAATTGTTTCGCAATTTCAGGCTTGAGTTCGCTATTTAAAAACGCAATAAACTGATCGGCACCACCATATTTATATTTACCTTGTGCTTGAAATTCAGCAGAAGGTTTTGGAGTGTAATCATAAGCACGCTTCTGCACATCAAAGGTTTTTTGCTGAGGGTAACCAACCGCTATGATCATAAGCGGGTCTAAGCCTAATTTGGTAGAGCCAGCTCCAATCGATTGAGCAATATTGGCAGCACTTGGAAATGTGGCATTCCCATCTAAAATATAAAGTACTGGATAACCATGTTGGGGTGGGGCAACAGGCGGTTTATAAATTTGAATAAGATAATCATGACCTGTATGTTTAGATTTAATTTGAAATTGTGCCTGATTATTTTGAAAAACGATTTTTGATTGATTTTGTACAGACGTTTGAGCCAAAACAGAACAGCTTATTAAAGTACTTAATAAAAAACTTGAAGATAAAAAGAAAAATGATTTATGCATAATAGGGAATAATAAAATTTATTATACAAATGATAAATGAAAATCATTATCAAATAAAGCGATCAAAGAAATGTGCGCAAAAAGGTTAATGAAAAAAGCTTTTACAGCCATATTGCCTAACAAATCAAAGCAGACTATTGTTATACTCTCGTTCAAAAGATGATTTTACTGAGGCTGCATTCTAATGATCAACGATGATCAAAACAAAACGACTTCTCTTAGTTTGGAACAAATTCGCGAAGATATTGATAGTGTAGATCAACAGATTCAAGAATTATTAAATCGCCGCGCAAGCCTTGCTGAAGCTGTTGCAAAAGCTAAATTTGCTTCCGAAGAGAATCCTTTGTTTTATCGTCCTGAACGTGAAGCACAAGTCTTACGTAAAGTCATGGAGCGTAATCAAGGTCCTTTGTCTGATGTAACCATGGCACGTTTGTTCCGTGAAATTATGTCTGCTTGTCTCGCTTTAGAAGCGCCGCAAAGTATTGCATTTTTAGGGCCAGAAGGTACTTTTACTCAATCTGCTGTACTTAAACACTTTGGTAAAGATGCAGTTGTTCGTCCATTACCAACAATTGATGAAGTGTTCCGTGAAGTAGAAGCGGGTAGTGCACATTACGGCGTAGTGCCAGTTGAAAACTCATCTGAAGGTATTGTGAACCATACTTTAGATTGTTTTAAAACATCGAATTTAAATGTGATTGGTGAAGTTGAATTACGTATTCATCATCAATTCCTTGTCTCTGAAAATACACGTAAAGACAGTATTAAACAGATTTATGCGCACCAGCAAACTTTGGCTCAATGTCGTCAATGGTTAGATGCGCATTATCCGGGTGTTGAACGTGTTGCTTTAAACTCAAATGCAGAAGCTGCGCGTCGTATTCGCAACGAATGGCATTCAGCAGCGATCGCGTCTGATATCGCAGCAGGCATGTATAATCTTGAAATCCTACATAGCAATATTGAAGATAACCCTGAAAATACCACTCGTTTCTTAGTGATTGGTCGTGAAAAGATTCCACAAAGTGGTAATGACAAAACTTCATTATTAATTTCAGCGCATGACCGCGCAGGTGCTTTATTAGAAATTTTAGCGCCATTTGCAAAACATAATATTAGCTTAACAAGTATTGAGACACGTCCGGCATTACCTGAAAAATGGGCCTATGTGTTCTTTATCGATTTAGAAGGCCATATCGATCAAGAGAATGTTGCTGCGGCAATCAATGATATTCGTCCAATGGTAAAAGAGCTTCGTATTTTAGGTTCTTATCCTGCTGCTGTTCTCTAATTATTCATGTTGGAATAATGACATGCATTAAGATGGGCATGTCATTATGCTTAAAAACAAATTGCTCAGAGGTCTAAATAACTTTGAGCAAAAGCAAAGTTGAAGTTATGTCACAACCCCTATTTAAAAAAGTTGCATTTATTGGTTTAGGACTCATTGGGTCGAGTTTAGCTCGCGTTATTATTACCGAAAAGTTGGCGACAACTATCGTGGCATCTACACGCTCACAGAAAACTTTAGAAGATGCAAAATCACTTGGCTTAATACAAGAAGGATTTTCCGATCCTATTGAAGCCGTGGAAGGGGCAGATTTAGTTGTTTTAGCCTTGCCAGTGCGTGCAACACAAAAAGTACTTGAGCAAATTAAGCCTTATTTGTCAGAAACCACGATCTTAACCGATGTGGGAAGTACAAAAGGCAATGTGGTTGATGCAGCGAAAGCTGTATTTGGTGAAGATTTACCAGCAGGTTTTGTACCGGGACACCCTATTGCAGGTAGTGAACACACTGGTGTTCATGCGGGCAAGGTTGATCTATTTGCAAATCATAAAGTCATTTTAACGCCGTTACCAACAAGTGCAGAATGGGCAGTTGAGAAACTGATTCAACTTTGGTCAGCAGCCAAAGCTGAAGTCATTTGTATGGATGTTGCCAAGCATGATGAGGTTTTGGCGCATACCAGTCATTTACCGCACTTGATGGCATTTAATTTGGTCGAGCAACTTGCAAACCGTGAAGATAATCTTGATATTTTCCGTTATGCAGCCGGTGGTTTTCGTGATTTTTCGCGTATTGCTGCCAGTGATCCTCAAATGTGGCATGACATTTTCTTTGCCAATAAAACAGCGATATTAAATGCCGTTGATGGCTTCGAAAAACAACTTACCGTACTTAGAAAATTGATTGAAAACGAAGATTCTCATGCATTAATGGGTTTACTCGGCCATGCTCAGGCAGCACGTCAGCATTTCAATCATATGTTAGCCAAAAAACCTTTAATGGAGAAAAATAAGGTGACACAGCAATTCAGTATCTTACCGGGAAATAAGACCTTTAAAGGTAAATTTACCGTACCGGGTGACAAATCTGTGTCACATCGCTCCATTATGTTTGGTGCTATTGCCGAAGGCACTACCCATGTAACTGGCTTCCTTGAAGGTGAAGATGCTTTGGCAACTTTGCAGGCTTTCCGTGATATGGGTGTAAGCATTGAAGGCCCTAAAAATGGTGAAGTGACCATCCATGGCGTGGGCATGCATGGCTTAAAAGCACCGGCAAGTGCATTGTATATGGGTAATTCTGGAACAAGCATGCGTTTGCTTTCAGGCATGTTGTCTGCGCAAAAGTTTGATTCAGTAATGACGGGTGATGCCTCGCTTTCTAAACGTCCAATGGAGCGTATTGCTAAGCCATTGCGTTTAATGGGAGCGCAAATTCAAACAACAGGTGAAAAAGGTACACCACCTGTCAGCATTACGGGTAGCCAGCAATTAAAAGGTATTCAATACGACTTGCCAATGGCATCTGCTCAAGTGAAGTCGGGTATTTTACTTGCTGGTTTATGGGCTGAGGGAGAAACTTCCGTCACTGAGCCAGAACCAACTCGTGACCACACAGAGCGTATGCTTCGTGCATTTGGTTATGATGTTAAAACCGAAGGCAACAAAATTTCTTTAGTTGGTGGTAGTAAGTTAGTAGGTACTGATATTCAGGTTCCATCTGATATTTCATCTGCTGCTTTCTTTATGGTGGGTGCTGCAATTACTGAAGGATCCGAAGTTGTTTTGGAAGCGGTAGGTATTAACCCTACACGTACTGGTGTAATTGAAATTTTAAAACAGATGGGTGCCGACCTCACTGTTGAAAATGAACGTATTGCTGGTGGTGAGCCTATTGCAGACATTCATATTAAAGGTTCACGCACGCTTAAAGGTATTCATATGCCTGAAGACCAAGTGCCTTTAGCAATTGATGAATTCCCAGCTTTATTTATTGCAGCAGCTTGTGCCGAAGGCCAAACGGTATTGACTGGTGCAGCAGAGCTTCGTGTGAAAGAATCTGACCGTATTCAAGTTATGGCAGATGGCTTAAAAATTATGGGCATTGATTGTACGCCAACTGAAGATGGCATCATTATCGAAGGTAAAGGCAAATCTGGCGATTGGTCACCAATTTTTGCTGGTGGTGAAATCGAATCGCACCATGACCACCGTATTGCTATGAGCTTTAGTATGGCAGGTCTTCGTACTTCTGGCCCGATTACGATTCAAGGGACTGAAACGGTGGCCACAAGCTTCCCAACTTTCACTGAGTTGGCGAATCGTGCAGGCTTAACAATCGAAGTTAGCCAATAACTTTTTACCTAACACATTTTATAATTGCTAACACAATAGCAACGGCAGCAGCGGGCTAAAGGCTTGGCTGCTGTTTGTTTATTGCTTATGCTAAGCGCAGATAATGATAAAAGTGTTAGGACAAAGGATGAAAAAATTACAATTTATTGCCAGTTGCCCACAACATGGGGTGCTTGATCATCCACCAAATGAATGCCATATCACACAAGAATATGTAGCGGCTTTACTGTTTAAACAATTGGGACATTATGGCTTTGATGCACAACATATTGTGCATGAACATGAAAAAGTAGAAGTCAGTATTGATAATCATCTTTTACCCTTATCTATTACTTGCCAAAAAACAGATCATGAAGGGCATTTGATGTGTGAAATCTCTGCCAATCCTGATGAAGAACAAGACTGGTTTGAAAAGATTGAAACGCAAAGTATTATTCGTCAGCTTGCACAGGCCGTGGAAAATAGTCTGAAAGCTGATCAGAGTTTTTCAGCATTTGAATGGAAAAACTAAGTCTACGACTATTAAGACTTATTCATGAAGTACGGCTTTTTAAAAAAGTCGTACTCTTTAGATTAAAGATAAAAATACAAAATCTTTCCCGAAATCTCTACCTATCTTTAATGCATTGTGTATATTGAAATTATTAAGATATTTACATAATTAGAGTGTGGTTTTCATGACACAAGTTGATATTGCAGCATTATCTCCTCAAGTGGTTTGGCAGCATTTTCAAACTCTTTGCACTATTCCGCGCCCATCAAAGCATGAGCAGCAACTTCGTGAATTTTTACAGAACTGGGCACAAAGTCGGAATTTAGAAACTTATGTAGATGAGGTCGGTAATTTAATTATCCGTAAGGATGCGACTGCGGGTAAAGAACATGTAGCTGGAGTTATTCTCCAAGGCCATTTAGATATGGTCACGCAGGCTAACACTGGCACAGTACACGACTTTTTTAAAGATCCGATTCGCCCAGTTCTTGAAGACGGCTGGTTAATTGCCAAAGACACTACTTTAGGGGCTGATAATGGCATTGGGGTAGCCTTAGCTTTGGCAGTTTTAGACTCAAATGATATTGCTCATGGGCCAATTGAAGTTCTTTTAACAGTTGATGAAGAAGCCGGTATGAGTGGTGCACGGCTTTTACAAGCAGGTGTGCTAAAAGGAAAATGGTTATTTAATATTGATACAGAAGAGTGGGGGGAGTTATATCTTGGATGTGCTGGCAGTATTGATGTTGAAGTTGAGCAACCGCTTAGTTATGAACCAATTCCTGAAAATTTGACGGTTGTAAATATTCAGGTGGCTGGCCTTAAAGGTGGTCACTCTGGAGTAGATATTCATTTAGGACGTGGCAATGCCAACGTTATTTTAGCCCGCTTTTTAAATGAGTATTTAGCAAAGCTTGGTGGACACCTTGTTGAGTTTACAGGTGGTACTGCTCGTAATGCTTTACCTCGCGAAGCTGTAGCGACTATTGCAATTTCATCTAACCAATTGCCTGAATTAGAAAAATTACTCGCTGAATATCAAACGATATGGAAAGACCAATTAAAGGGTATTGATGATAATTTGCAATTAACTATTCAACCCAATAGCGTTGAAACGAATCAAGTGATTATTCAACAACAGCAAAATGAATGGTTGCAGGCTTTGGCGACAAGTCCATACGGCGTTGCAAGTATGAGTCAAGCTTTACCAGACGTAGTTGAAACCTCAAATAATATTGGGGTTGTGAAATTAAATCGCGAAGGTGGAAAAGCTGTCTTAATGGTTCGCTCAATGGTGAATCAAGAAGCTCAAGATTTTGCAGAAAAAATTCAGACACATTTTAGTCAATTTAATATCAGTTCTACACTTACACCGTTAGTGTCGGGTTGGACACCAAATCCAGATTCGGCTGCTCTAAAGTGCTTACAGCAAGCTTACCAAAAGGCTTTTAACATTGAACCAAATCTCAAAGTGATTCATGCTGGTTTGGAGTGTGGGATTATTGCTGAACACTATCCAGACTTACAAATGGTATCGTTTGGACCTGATATTCAAGGTGCACATGCACCGGGTGAACGAGTTAAAGTAGACACTGTAGAGAAATGCTGGAAGTTGTTGGTAACAGCTTTAGCATCTGTAGAGTAATTTTTTTAGAAATAAGAAGCTCAGTCATGAGCTTTTTAAACTTTTACTTTTACATGAAAATGATCTGGTTTTAACTCGACAAATTCGATTTCACAATCAATAAATTTTTCAATCATGGCTGCTTGAGTACGAGTGTGTTCGCTAATACATTGTGCGGTGAATTCACCACCTTGACCTAAAGCTAAAGGTAGAAGCAATTGATCTGCCAAATACTCATCTATAACAGCCTGCGAAGATAAATATAGATTTACATCTTTTGCTAAATAATCAGCTATTTGCTCTGCACTTTTGCGCATCTCACCTAAAGCTGTAAACAGTTGAGTGTGATATTGATGTACAACTTTCACATACATTGTATTGCCTTGGCTAATTCCATTTAAATGAAATTGCTGCTGAGAGCTTAAGTTTAGTTTTTTAGTTAATGTGGTTAATTCACGTTGTGCTATCTGTGCTTCTTCTGAAAGATTTAATACAGCTGCAAAAGCTTCATTGCCTTGCAAAGCACCACGATCTAATAAATTTAAGCTGTTTCGATCTCGCCATGGCTGAACGGTAATCTGAATTTCACCTGCACCAATTGGAAAAAAGCCAGCTTTATTTAATCTAAAATCGACGTTAATTCCAATCTTTGCTAGAGCAGGTAAAAAGCAGTGTTCAATAAAATCTGCTGTTGGTGCAAGTGGATTATGTGTACCCCCTGAAATGGTGAGTTCGGTAGCTTGATTTTGTAATAACAAAACAGGTAGAAGCGTTTGTAAAACTAGGGTTGTACTACCCGCAGAACCGATTTGAAATTGATATTTACCACTTTGAATATGCTGCGGTGCGAAATATAAACGCTGGCTATGTAATTCAGCACCTTCTACATAAGCTTGACTAATTTGTTGAGATGCCTGTACACAAACCAAATGTTGACGCATTAACCCTGGTTTTTTACGTCCTGCACGTATATTAATTAATTCAAACGGCTGACCTGTAATCATTGAGAGGGCAAGGGCAGTTCTTAAAATCTGTCCACCACCTTCACCTTGTGAGCCATCAATTTGAATGGCTTTTGGCATATTTGCCAAAACTGTATTCACTTCTATTTTCCTTATTTTCTAATTTAATGAACATACTGTCAGTACATGGTAATGCGAAGTAACGTGTGACTTTGCTTTTGACAAAGGTTTACTAGGTGCATAGTGCTGAGCCTGATAAGTGAATATCGATGCACGGCTCACATGCTGCCATAGCCGCCTGAATTATTTTCAATCCCTCAGATCGGAGTAACGCAGGATCTTGTACTCGCCCAGTATGTCCAAGCTTTGATTGTGAAAATGATTTTACAAAATCTATTGTTTAATCGATTAGATCAATTTGCCAATTAGCAGCCTGAATTTTAACGTTTAAGTCACGGAGTTTCGCACTGATATCATCCGCCTGCTTTTGTAAGCTAGAAACAGGAATGACTTTTTTCCACTTAATTTCACGTGAGCTATAACGATCGGGCTCTCGATGTGTATTGGTAATCGCATCAATTAAAATCTTATGCTGTTCAGCATAATTATCGCGTAAGCTTAATAGAGACAACAATACTTTGCCATCTTCCAGTTTTGCTTGTGCATTGGTCAAGTGAATACGACAAATCAAGTGATTGCTTTCTTGAGTTAAAGCGAATACTTGTTTGATCAGTTCATTTGGATCTTCACTAGGTTCATCACCTTCTTGTACCAATACATTGGCATTAATTCGTTGTTTTAACGAAGCAAGCTTTTTTTGTTGATCGCTTCGAAGTAAAAGTGCTTCTGCGAGTTTCATTTTTTATCTCTCTTTTCGATGGCTACACGTGCACTTTCAGGCAATAAATTATAAAGCTCATCAACTTCTTTAGGTTTGGTGATCATTTCTTCAATAATGAAGTTAATCATTTTAAAAAGTACTTCAGCAATTTCGGGAGTGTCATCAATGTTTATTTCACCAGGATGGACAGCATTGTTTCCAATTACTCGACAATAATCTAAGGCTTGCTGAATTTTTATTGGCAAACCTTTAGAAACTAAAGATTTAATATCTTCATTGATATTATTACCTTTCTCACCGAGTTCAGACATAAGTTGTTGAATTGCTAATCGTAGTAAAGCAGTTGCACCACGCGGAGATTTATAAAAAATTGATAATGCTTCATCAAAATAACTTTTGATGTTATTTGGTAAGTCAGAATGAGGAATAACAATCGGTTGTTGTTCTGGAAAAATCATTTTTCCATTTTTCCAAATTGAAATATTTTGGCATTTAACACATTTACAACATTCTGTATCTTCAAGGTCGAAATAGTACCCCGATCCTGTAAATTTAGTTTGATACCACCTTTGTTCTGTATATACATTACAAAATACGCAATGAAATTCTGATTCTCTAAATTTTGCAGGAAAATAACTGTTCATAAATTAGCTCTTTATAATTAATCTACTAAGTTTATAAGAAAATAATAGTTTATTAATCACCCTTTAACACACACTACTTGTCTTAATGTATAAACCACTTCAACCAAATCGCTTTGGGCTTTCATTACATCTTCAATTGGTTTATATGCCGATGGAATTTCATCAATAACCGCAGCATCTTTACGGCATTCTACACCTTCAGTTTGTGCAATCTGATCTTCAACGGTAAAATGTCGTTTTGCTTCAGTGCGGCTCATAACACGGCCTGCACCATGCGAACATGAACAGAAAGATTCCTGATTTCCAAGCCCGCGGACAATAAACGACTTCGCACCCATTGAACCCGGAATGATTCCATATTCACCTAAACGTGCGCGAACCGCACCTTTACGAGTGACCATCACTTCTTCACCGTAGTGTTCTTCCTTTTCCACATAGTTATGGTGACAGTTCACTGCTTCCAAACGTGCCTGAAAAGGCTTTGGTACAATAGTAGCCAAGGCTTTAATCGCAGATTGCATCATGATTTCTCGGTTCTTCATCGCAAAGCGTTGAGCCCAACCTACCGCAAACCAGTAATCATCAAAGTGTTCAGTGCCTTCAACTAGGTATGCTAAATCTTTATTTGGCAAATTAATAAAATGTTTCTGCATGTCTTTACGTGCAAGTTCAATAAAATGATTACCGATAGCATTTCCTACACCACGAGAACCTGAGTGCAGCATAATCCAAACATGATCATGCTCATCTAAACAGATTTCAATAAAGTGGTTTCCAGTACCTAAAGTCCCCAAGTGCTTGCGATTATTGGTGTTTTTTAAACGTGGATGTTTTGCACAAATGTATTCAAAATCTGCAACAAGATCTGCCCAAGCTTGATCTACCATTTCTGGTGGAGTTTCCCATGAGCCGCGATCACGTCCGCGCTTAGTCATTCCATGTGGAATTAATCGTTCAAGTTCAGTACGTAGAGCATGTAAGTTATCTGGTAAATCTGAAGCAGTTAAGCTTGTACGGGTTGCCATCATTCCACACCCAATATCTACACCCACAGCAGCAGGAATAATTGCCCCTTTAGTTGGGATCACGCTACCAATAGTTGCTCCTAAACCGAAGTGTACATCTGGCATTACAGCCATCCATTTATAAATAAAAGGCATTTGAGCAGTTTGCAATAATTGTTGTTTTGAGTTGTCATCAACAAGCACGCCTTTAGTCCACATTTTGACTGGCATACTTTTTTCATTTTGCAGAACTTGATAAGAACGTTCTTGCTGCTTTTGTTCAAATTGAGCTTGTTGGTTAATTTCTTCAATGACAGACATTTTCTTTTCCTTTCAAAGCCTGCCTGCCAAGCGTTTGCAGGCAGGTGTTATTCACAAGATCCCAATGATGTTGTGTGCTTTGTACTATTGCACTGAGTGTGCCAACTTTTTTAAAAACATTTAATTTAATTATAAATTATTGAAAATAATAAATAAAAATGATTTTAGTTTATATGGGATGAATTTTATTGGCAGTTTTTAATATTAAAAATATATCCAAAAATATATTTAAATATATTTTTGGATATATTGGCTTAATGGGGTTTATGATTTTTATCGACTTTTAAAAGCTGCCCAGCTTCATTTAAAGTAAATTCATCAAAATCATTTGCTAAATAAAAATGACCTTTATAAAACTGGCGAACTTCTTCAGTAATAGCTTGCTGTCCAATTTTATCCTGATGCCTAGGACTAAAATGCGTCAGAATTAAATTACTTAAAGATTGCTGTTCTGCAAATTCAGCCACCATTTTTGCTGAGCTATGCATTGGACCTTTGCCGACTTTATCTAAAACCGTTTGCAAGTAAGTCGATTCGTGAATAAGGAGTTGAGCATCTTTGCAAGCATCAGCTAATAGTTCAGGTTGGTCATTATCACCACCTATAATTGCATGAACTTGTTGATTTTGAACTTTGATAAAGTCTTGAGCTTTTAAAGTTTGTCCCTCAAATTCAACATTGTAGCCTCGTTTTAAATGGCTCCACATATCACCTTGAGGTACGCCAAGCTGAGTTAGAGCTTGGGTATCTAACTTCTTCTGAATCGAGTTGATGTAAATGCTAAAAGCAAAACTTGGAACACGATGGCTTAGTCGGTGTGCTTGAACAATGAATTCATCAGTGATTTGTTGTGGCTGCATTGCTTCATTTACATCAATAAATTGCAGTGAGTAAGGTAAGTGTAAGTCAGTAAGCTGGGCAGTGATTTCAAACCATTGCTGAATTTCTTTCGGTGCAATTACGATTAATGGTTTGCTGCGGGCATTCATGCCTGCACTTGCCAATAAACCAACTAAACCATAACAATGGTCGCCGTGAACGTGTGTAATACAAATGGCAACTAAGTTTTGTAGAGAAAGTCTGGCTTGTTGAATGCGGTGCTGTGTACCTTCGCCGGCATCAATTAAAATCCAGTCCTTATTTTTGCTGTTACGAACTGCTAATCCTGAAACATTACGTGTCAGGGTAGGTACACCCGAAGATGTGCCTAAAAAAGTAAAATGAAGCATATTCTTGGAATTTTTTGGTCAAATGCGTATTGTATATTATAGACACTTATAAAATTTTATAGAAATTATGGCGGATGCAAAGAAAACAGTCGTTATTGGCTTTGTCGGTTCTACACTTGATCAGGGGAGAAAGCCAGATCGATGGCAACGTTGGCGTCCTACGATTAGCTTGTTAATGCATGAAGATTTGCTTGTAGATGAATTGGTACTTTTACATGATCGACAACATCATAATTTAGTTAAATCTATAGCAGCAGATGCTAAAGAGATCTCTCCCCAAACTGAGGTTTCTGGATATAAGGTAAGTATTAAAGATCCTTGGGATTTTGCTGAAGTTTATGGGGCACTTTATGATTTTGTAAAAACCTATCCGTTTGATGTCGAAAAAAATAACTATTTATTGCATATCACAACGGGAACGCATGTTGCTCAAATTTGTTGGTATTTATTGATAGATGCGCATTATTTGCCAGCTCAACTTATCCAAAGTTCACCTAATCAACCAAAGACCCCAGAAGGTGAATATAGAATTATTGATCTGGATTTGTCTCGATACGATGTTTTAAAACAGCGATTCGATGATGAGCAAAAGCAAAATTGGCAACAACTTAAAGAAAATATTTCTACTCATAATAAAGCGTTTAATCAGCTTATTGAGGAGGTTGAGTTGGTTGCAACTCGCTCTAGTGCGCCTATTTTAATTATGGGGGCAACAGGTGTTGGTAAGTCTCATTTGGCAAAACAGATTTTTCAGTTAAAGAAAGATAAATTTCAATTAAGTGGCCGTTTTATTGATGTTAACTGTGCAACCTTGCGTGGTGATAGTGCCATGTCAACTTTATTTGGTCATATAAAAGGTGCATTTACAGGAGCAGCAGCTTCTCGTGCTGGTTTATTAAAAAGTGCTGACCAAGGCATTTTATTTTTAGATGAAATTGGTGAATTGGGACTTGATGAACAAGCTATGCTGCTAAAAGCGCTAGAAGACAAAAGCTTTTTTCCTGTTGGAAGTGATAAGGAAATTCAGGCCGATTTTCAGCTAATAGCGGGTACTAACCGTGATTTACGTAATGAAGTTCAAGCTGGCCGTTTTCGTGAAGATTTATGGGCTCGTTTGAATACGTGGACGTTCTTTTTACCAAATTTAAAAGACCGTGTAGAAGATATTGCACCCAATATTGATTTTGAGCTACAGCGTTTTGCTGCAATTCATCAAAGACAATTACGTTTTCAACGTGATGCTTTAGAAACATATTTAAAGTTTGCTAAATCAGTAGATGCATCATGGCAAGGAAATTTTAGAGATTTAGCAGCGAGCGTAACTCGTTTGGCAACTTTATCTCATGGTGAGTTAATTCGTCGTGAAGCTGTAGAAAAAGAAATTCAACGCCTAAAGCAACTTTGGCTTACTCAGGATGAATCTTACAATGATAAAGATGCAGATATTCTGTTGAGCTATTTAAGTCCTGAGCAGCTAGAACAAATAGATGAATTTGATCAGATTCAATTACGAGGTGTGCTGAAAGTTTGTGAAAATTCAAAATCAATGGCAGAGGCTGGAAGACAACTCTTTTCGATATCTCGCCAACAACGTAATACAACAAATGATAGCGACCGAGTGAAAAAATATTTAGCCCGTTTCGGATTAAGTTGGAATAATTTTTAATAATGAAGCTGCCTATAAAATGATGGACATAGATTCAATCCATGCCCATCAATTTGTAGTTTATTTCATAATAATAAAGCGTGTAATGATTTGACGAAGCTGTTTTAAATAACCTGTAAAAAAGTGATTAGCGCCCGGTAATATTGTAATTGGATGCTTCTGCGGTTTTGCCCATTCAATCGCATCTGAAAGCAAGGTAATGTCATCTTGCTCACCATGAATGAGTAGAATATCACCTTGAATTTCAGGAGTTTTATAGTGACGTAAACCTACTACAGTAGCTGTTGGTAAACCACATAAAATTAACTGTACAGGTCGTAATTCAGGTTCAAGCTGTGCAAAGCATTTTGCTAAAACATGTGAGCCAAAGCTAAAACCACCTGCATAAAACGGTAAGCCTTCATGAAGCTTACGAACATGTTCAATGACAGCTAAGATATCTTCAGTTTCACCATGACCTTCATCATGAATACCTTCACTACCACCTAAACCACGGAAACTCGGACGGTAAACAATACAGCCATATTCATTAAAGATTTGGGTTAAAAGAGCAGGGACTTTATGTTGAGGAGTTCCACCTTGCAATGGGTGCGGATGGCAAACAACCGCAAAGCCTTTGATTTCACCTTCAGGGCGGTCTACAAAAAGTTCAATTTTACCTACTGGACCCTGAATGAAAATTTGCTCAGACATATAAGAATCGATAAATAACAATACGTATTCCTATTTTACCGATAGTCGTCATTGAAAACACGAGTTAGCATTAAAAAATATCTACTGTTATAGTTGGCATTAATAATAATTTTTTCAGGTTGTCTATGCTTGCTTTAATTTCTCCTGCAAAAACTTTAGATTATGAAACAGCGTTACCTACAGATGAGTTTACTCAGCCTCGCTTGTTAGAACATTCAGCACAATTAATTGATGTTTGCCGTAAGCTTTCTGCTTCGGAAATTGCCAATTTAATGAGTGTCAGTGAAAAAATTGCCATACTAAATGCAGACCGATTCAGAGATTGGGACTCCGAATTTAATTTTTCAAATGCTCGTCAGGCGATTTATGCATTTAAGGGTGATGTTTATACTGGATTAGATGCTTATCACTTAAAAGACAAAGATATTGATTTTGCACAACAGCATTTACGTATGTTATCGGGCTTGTATGGTTTATTGCGGCCTTTGGATTTAATGATGCCGTATCGTCTTGAGATGGGTACTAAATTAAAAAATACTCGCGGTCATAATTTGTATGAATTCTGGGGTGATATTGTTACTAACCAGATTAATGAAGATTTGGCCGCAATTAAATCTGAATTGTTGGTAAATCTAGCTTCAGATGAATATTACAAATCGGTTAATGAGAAAAAAATTAAGGCCGAAATTGTGAAACCTGTTTTCCTTGACCAGAAAAATGGCAAATATAAAGTCATTAGTTTCTATGCGAAAAAAGCACGCGGTTTAATGGCTCGTTTTATTATTGAAAACCAATTAAATAAAGCTGATGACATCAAAGCATTTAATACCGAAGGTTACTACTTTGATGCTGAGAATTCATCAGCAAAAGAGTTGGTATTTAAACGTGATGAGCAACAGGCTTAGTCTTACTCAACGTGAACTCTCGTAAGCGATAACTATCGTGAGGTGGTATGGATGCCACCGTTTCGCTGTATTACATGGATGTAATATCAGCGAAACAAAAGATTTTTGTTACTTTTCATCTTTGAAAAGTAAAATGCCTATATAAGTCGCATGGGCGTTATAACGACAATTAAAGGCTGTGTTATTGCAAGAAATAAATTATTTAAAGAAATAACCTGTTTCTGGCGAGCTTGCATTTGCCATGCGCTTACGTGACATACGACCAGCTAAAAATGCTTCACGTCCTGCTTCAACAGCTTTTTTCATTGCAGAAGCCATCAAAATAGGATTTTGAGCAGCTGCAATAGCAGTATTCATGAGTACGCCGTCACAACCAAGTTCCATTGCAATTGCAGCATCACTTGCTGTACCAACGCCTGCATCTACCAAAACTGGCACTTTTGCATTTTCTTTAATAATTGAAATGGTATGTGGATTTAAAATGCCCAGACCTGAGCCAATCAGACTCCCTAAAGGCATAATCGCAACACAACCCATACTTTCGAGTTCTTGCGCAATGATAGGGTCATCCGAGGTATAAACCATAATCTCAAAACCGTCATCAATTAAAGTACGCGCTGCCTTTAAAGTTTCGGTCACATTTGGATATAAGGTTTTCTCATCGCCCAAAACTTCAAGTTTTACTAGATTATGTCCATCTAGAAGTTCACGCGCTAACATACAAGTCCGTACTGCGCTGTCAGCATCAAAACAACCTGCGGTATTTGGCAAGATTGTATATTTTTCTGGCGGAATAACTGAGAGTAAGTTTGGTTGATCCGGATTTTGTCCAATATTCACACGGCGGATTGCGACGGTTACGATTTCTGCACCACTGGCTTGAATAGCTAAATCCGTTTCGTTTAAGTCTTTATATTTGCCAGTTCCGACCAATAAACGAGATTGAAAAGAACGTGAACCAATAATGAGAGGGGTGTCTTGCATGGATAACTCCGACTTAGCCGCCGCCAACAGCGTGAATAATTTCGATACGGTCATGTTGAGCAATAGAAATTTGCTCTAATTTGCTTTTAGAAACGATTTGCTGATTGTGTTCTACAGCAAAGCGTTTTCCTTCAAGTGCCAGTTCCTGAATGAGTTGCAACAGGTTTTGACAAGGCGTGTCCGTTAATTCGCCATTTAAATAAATTTGCATGATCACATTCCGATTATTTTGCGTATTTGAAAGCATTCCAAGCCAAGACCAGCCATCCAGCAATCATTAAGGCTCCACCGATTGGTGTAATTGCACCTAATATTCGTGGTAAACCTAGCGCCATGATATAAAGCGAACCACAAAAAAATAGAATACCAATCTGGATAAACAAGAAAGATAACTTGATTGGGAAATGAGGAAGAACCTTACTTAAAATACCAAGCGCCAATAGACCCAGTGCATGATAAAAAAAGTAGTCGGTTGCAGTATGCCACCAAGCAAGTTGCTCGGGACCCGCATGAGCTTTAAGACCATGTGCTCCAAAAGCACCCAACATGACTGCAAAGGCAAGATTAAGGGCTGAAATGGCAATCCACATAACAAAAAACGCAATTGAATAATGAAAAGCAACGTTAACATAGATTGGGTTGGCTAAACATAGCCAGATAAAACAAAAGGGCGAATCGCCCTTTTATTTTTTCATTTATTTTAGCTTGCTGACATGGCAGTTTTAATCTTTTCCATCGCATTCTTTTCAAGCTGACGGATACGCTCTGCAGAAACATTATATTCAGCCGCTAACTCATGAAGAGTAGATTTGTCATCATCTAACCAGCGGCGTTGCAAAATATTACGTGAACGGTCATCTAACTGGTCCATTGCATCATGCAAGGCTGAAGTACTTTGCTCTTCCCAGTCTTCATTTTCGACTAAACGAGCCGGGTCATAGCGGTTATCTTCAAGATACAACGCAGGAGCAGTATGTGGGGTGTCGTCATCGTCATCGCCTTGCGCCTCAAAAGCAGCATCATAGGCAGTTAAACGACCTTCCATTTCCAAAACTTGCTCTGGTGTTACATTTAAGTCATTGGCAATCGATTGAGCTTCTTCGAGCGTAAGTTTTTTACTCGATTTTTTTAGACTACGTAAATTGAAAAATAATTTACGCTGAGCTTTTGTCGTTGCAATTTTGACAATACGCCAGTTGCGAATAACGTATTCATGAATTTCTGCCTTAATCCAATGGACGGCAAAAGATACTAAACGTACACCCATGTTTGGGTCGAAACGTTTCACGGCTTTCATTAAGCCTAAATTACCTTCTTGAATAAGGTCGCCTTGTGGTAGGCCATAACCTGCATAGCTGCGCGCAATATGAACGACAAAGCGTAAATGCGACATTACCAGCATTTTTGCGGCATCAAGATCTTGGTCATAATAATAACGCTCAGCAAGTTCTTTTTCTTGCTCGGCCGTTAAAATAGGAATCTGATTGACAGTACTGATATATGCACCAAGGTTTACACCGGGCGCAGACAATGACAGGGGCATCAATTGATTGCTGCTGTCACTCATGAGTTCTCCTTATAGGATCGAATGGGATAACCAATAAATTCATCTTAATTTGAATCAGCTTCATAATTAAGGAAAATTGGGTAGAGAAATGTAAAATTTTATGCAATTTCTAATCTTTTAGTTTAGCAAAGAATTATTGAGTTTCAATTAAATAGTGAAATTCTCTCTCTGATACGTGTGTAGTTTGACACATAAAATGATGCAAACCACAGTAACGAGTTACATCAATTTCGCTATGAGGATCTGACGATTTTAATAAAAATTGTTGTTTGCCTGACGCTTTTTTAAGTTCACGCTTTAGCATTAACAATGGCATTGGACAGGGCTGCCCAAGGGCATTAATTTCAATGGGTGCTGTATTAGAAGAAGTATTGCTCATTCATCATCAAAACAACTAAAAAAAATATTCTAACAAATTTTTAGTAAATACAGCATATTTTATGGAACAAGATAGTGGCAATTTCTATAAAAAATATTGTAATAAGCTGTTTAAAAAAAGAACTAAAAATAGGGGAAATAATTGAAAAAAATTCTATTAATTGTCATAAACCCGTGTTAAGCTCGAACCGTTTTAGGATTTACCACACAATCAAATTGATTTAATAACCCTATAACAAATGGATGTAACCGGAAATTGTTGATAGTTTTACAGAATGATTACAAGCTTTAAGATTATAAATATTTTAAAACCTTGTTTGCTCTGCTGTTTGCAACACCGGAAGGTCCTTTTTTCAACATCTGAGGATTGACTTATGACAGCTCGTGAACAAGGCGTAGTAAAGTGGTTTAATGACACTAAAGGCTTTGGTTTTATTCAACGTAACGGCGGTGACGATGTATTCGTTCATTTCCGTGCGATCGTAGGTGACGGTCACCGTTCTTTACGTGACGGCCAACGTGTAGAATTTAGCGTAGTTCAAGGCCAAAAAGGTTTTCAAGCTGAAAACGTTCAGCCTTTAGACTAAGACTAATTCATCTTTTTGATGAATGATGGACGCTCCAATTTTTGAATTGGGGCGTTTTTGTTTATAATGATCTTCTCATTCGAGAGATTGTTTGTTAGAGCACGTATTTATGACATCTGGTTTTGAAACCTTGAATTTACATCCGCAACTTAAAAAGGCGATTGATGCTTTAGGGTTTACTCAAATGACCCCAATTCAGCAAAAGGTTTTAAAATATACATTAGCCGGGCATGATGCAATTGGGCGAGCACAGACAGGAACTGGTAAAACAGCTGCCTTTCTGATTAGTGTAATTAATGATTTACTCAATAATCCGGTTCAAGAGCAGCGTTTCCGTGGTGAGCCACGTGCCTTAATTTTGGCACCCACTCGTGAATTGGCGTTGCAAATTGAAAGTGATGCAAAGCTACTCACAAAATTCTCAGATTTGCACCTTGTAACATTATTAGGTGGTGTAGATTTTGATAAGCAAAAGAAACAGCTAGATGCTAATTTTGTCGATATCATGGTCGCTACACCTGGGCGTCTAATTGATTTTGTAGAACAAAAAGAAGTTTGGCTCGATCAAATTGAATTTTTAGTGATTGATGAAGCTGACCGTTTACTGGACATGGGTTTTATTCCTTCTGTAAAACGTATTGTCCGTTACTCTCCGCGTAAGGAACAACGTCAAACGCTGATGTTCTCTGCGACGTTTAGTTATGATGTTTTGAATTTGGCGAGACAATGGTTGTTTGAACCGATCACTGTTGAAATTGAGCCTGAGCAAAAAACGAATAACGATGTAGAGCAACGAGTGTATGTCGTGGCTAAACAAGATAAATATCGTTTATTACAAGATATCTTGCGTGAAGAGCCGATCGATAAAGTCATGATTTTTGCTAATCGACGTGATCAGGTGCGCCGTCTTTATGATCATTTAAAGAAAGATGGATATAGAGTCGGTATGCTTTCAGGTGAGATTGCTCAAGATAAACGTTTAAAAATGCTAGAGCAATTTAAGCAAGGTAAACATAATATTATGATTGCAACGGATGTTGCTGGTCGTGGTATTCATGTAGATGGCGTATCACATGTCATTAACTTTACTTTGCCTGAGCAGTCTGATGATTATGTACACCGTATTGGTCGTACAGGTCGCGCTGGGTCACAAGGTGTAAGTATTAGTTTTCTTTCAGAAGATGATGCCTTTTATTTACCCGAAATTGAAAAAGCAATTGGTAAGAAATTACCACTGACCAGATTAGATGGTTACTGCTAATAAAAAAATCCCAATCATTTGATTGGGATTTTTTTAATTAATTAATTTTACAATAGAAAGTAAGTGTTGTTTGATAGTCATCATCTTTTGCTAAAGATGCATTTTTACCAGTCAATGTACCAATAACACCTGCCGCAGCTTCAACCATTTGGCCAGTTTTTTCACTTACAACATCTTTTAATACACCATTGTAGGTTGTTTTTTCATCCACAACGACTGGTGAAGTGCTTTTTGAGCAAGTTTTTTGAGCTGCTGTAATTGCATTGTTTTTTGCAATTAAATTGGTTTTGCCAATACCTGTAACTTCAAACTGATTATTTTCTTTCTGAACTGCTAGAGTGTTTTTAGGAGTAGTTGCACAAGCACCAAGTAATAAAACAACACCGCTCATTGCGCTCGCTAAAATTATTTTTTTCATAATTCACCTAAAGTTAATCGCTAAAAGATATTGCCATTTGAACACAGGTTTTCTAATTGATTTTGAATACGTTGTATGAGTTTTGATGTTTTGTATTAAAAAATGTCAAAGTGTGAGTTCGCTAATTTTATAAGCTAGATTCAATGGTGGATTAACGGTAGATTATGCTAATCTATTTTGAATTTTTGAGTTAGATCAATATTAATGACGGATTCAGCAATACAAATAATTCACCAAAATATTCATCAGCGTCAGTCTATTGGCCAATTAGTTGAGCCAGCTCCAAATACAGAGCAATTAGAGTTAGCTTTCCAAGCAGCTTTGACAGCTCCAGATCATCATAGACTTAAGCCAACACGTTTTGTGATAGTTTCGGGCGAACAACGTGCTGCTTTTGGAGAAGTGCTAGCAAAGGCTTTGGCAGATTTGGGTGAAACTGATCCCGCTCAACTCGAACGAGTTAAACAACATCCTTTTCGCGCCCCGCTACTCATTTTGGCGCTTACACAATTACAAGATCATCCAAAAGTACCGCATTTTGAACAAATCTTAAGTACAGGGGCCGCAATACAAAATCTTTTGTTATCTTTGCAAGCTCAAGGGTTTTCGACCATGTGGCGTAGTGGTGCAGTTGTCGAATCAAATTGGTTAAAACAGCATTTAGGCCTGCAAGCCCGTGATTTAATTTCAGGTATTATTTACGTCGGTACGGCAGCTAAAGTAATTGCACCCCGTGCAGATATTGAAAGTAAAGAATTCGTAAAAGTTTGGCAGGCTTAAAAGTCTGTAAAAGTAAGAAATAGGATAATAAAAGATGGCTGAATTTAAGTTTACAGATTTGGTAGAACCTGTTGCGGTTGATAAAAAAACCGCTTTACGTATTACCGTTCTAGGGGGAGGGAGCTTCGGAACGGCTATGGCAAATTTAGCTGCACGTAACGGTTGCGATACCATGATCTGGATTCGTGATGCCGAAACAGCTGAGGAAATTAATAAAACCCACATTAATAAACGTTATTTGCCGGATTTTACTTTAGAGTCATCATTACGTGCCGTGTCTGATCTTGAGCAAGCCGTGTGTGACCGAGATATTATTTTGGTCGCAATTCCAAGCCACTCATTCCGTGATGTCTTAAAACAAATTGCTCCATATATTACTGCACAAGCGGTTGTTTCTTTAACTAAGGGTATTGAAGCTAAAACTTTCAGCTTCATGAGTGATATTATTCGTGAAGAATTGCCAGAAGTACCCTATGGTGTGCTATCAGGTCCAAACCTTGCTAAAGAAATTATGGCAGGTATGCCGTCGGGTACCGTTATTGCTAGTGATTCGGAATTAGTTCGTTATGCTGTGCAACATGCTCTGCATAGTGCTCTATTCCGTGTTTTTGGTAGTGATGATGTGCACGGTGTGGAATTAGGTGGTGCGCTTAAAAATATTTATGCGGTTGCAATGGGAATTGGTGCCGCTTACAAAATTGGTGAAAACACCAAGAGTATGATTTTAACCCGTGCTCTGGCTGAGATGAGTCGTTTTGCAGTAAAACAAGGTGCAAACCCACTTACATTCTTGGGGTTGTCTGGTGTGGGGGATTTATTCGCGACTTGTAATAGTCCTTTAAGCCGTAATTATCAGATTGGCTATGCTTTAGGTTCGGGTAAAACACTTGATCAAGCCAGTAAAGAGTTGGGGCAGACAGCAGAAGGCATCAATACGATCGTTCAGGTGCGTGGTAAAGCAGAAGAACTAGATGTTTATATGCCTATTACCAACGCTCTATATGAAGTTATTTTTGAAGGGGCGCCTCCTTTAAATATTGCATTATCTCTTATGAAAAACGGACATCGTAGTGATGTAGAATTTGTTTTACCTCATCACGAAGTCTGAAGAAGAAATGTCATAAATTGTGGTTATAATGCAAGAATTATTAACAAGGAAAATTTATGCAACTGACATTGGTTCGCCATGGGGAAGCCGCTCCACCTGTGAATGGTAACGATACTAAACGCCCTCTTACTGCTCGTGGACACGCTCAAGCTGAACAGACAGCAACATTTTTAAAAGATATTGTTAAGCCTGACATTTTTGTAGTTAGTCCTTTACTACGTGCTCAAGAAACATTGGCACATATTCAAGCGTATTTTAAAGATGTGCCTGTGCTGTTATGCGATAAAATTAAACCAGACGATAATGCGAAAGAAGCAATTGAGTGGTTATCTCAGGTTCCTTATGAGTCAATTGTAGTGGTGTGTCATATGAATGTAGTAGGACATATTGCTGAACTGCTGACTCATGAAAGCTTCAATCCATTTGCATTGGCTGAAGCCCGAATTTATGATCAAGCTGTGATTGCAACTGGTTTATCAACACAAAAAAATAGTTTTATACCCACAATATAATTAAAAAGGTTATTTCGCCCATTATGCTGTATTTATGGATGCCTGAAACCAATGGAATATGGCATTGGTCTAACGGAGAAAACTGGTTACAGGCTGCAAGTCTGGATCAATTAATACAAGACCTACAATTGCATCAAGGAAAAGAGGCTGTCGTCTTTTTTCCTAGTCGTCATGCTCAGGTATTCCAGCAACAAATAGCAAAGTCTCATTACAAGCAACTCGGAGCAGATGGTGTTAAATATTTGCTTGAAGAGTTTGTAACTTTGCCGATTGATCACATGAAAGTGGTTCATCATTTTCATGCTGATCAATTAACAATATTGGGCGTCGCAAAAACTACAGTAGAAACATGGCAACATGCGATGAACTTGTTGCCAATCAAGCTCGTTGCTTTGTTACCAGACTTTTTGATTTTGCCAGAACCTCAAGATCAACAAGTTATTCTGTGTAATATTGATCAAAAATTACTGGCGCGCGAAAGTAAGTGGGTAGGTAATTCACTGGATGATTTGGGATTGTTTTTGGAGTTCCAGCCAGTTGAAACACATTATCAATATAGTGGGCTGACTGTAGAACAGTTAGAAAGCTTAGAAGCAGCTTCTAGTGTTGAGCAACGTTCAGAATTTTTTTATGAGTTTCAGGGCTTAGATAAACCTAAACAGCATCCTTTTAATGTTTTACCAAAAGCCAAAGGGCAAGAGCAGACGGTTTCTGGGTACTGGAAAGCATGTGCGGTTATTGTTTTAGCAATAATTGTGGTTCAGTTTAGCTATGATTTGTTGCGTTGGGTGAAATTAAGAAATGTTGCCAATCAAACAGCTGAGCAGACAATTGAGCAATATAAATATTGGTTTGGTCCTTCTAGTCGTGTAAATGAACAAAATATAAAAAGCCAATTTGAAAGTCATTTAAGAATGAGTAAACAGGGTGACACACAAGCACTCTCTCTGTTGAGCCGTGTTGGACCTATTTTAATGCAAAGACAAATTTTAGCTCAGCAGTTAAATTATGATGCTTCTACACTAACTATGGCCTTAAAAGCAAAATCGGGAGATGATTTGCAAGCTTTAACACAGCAGCTTAATCAGCAAGGCTTCAAGGCAGAGTTAGGTAATATTCAAGCCGATGGTGGTGGGGCAATTGGGGTGGTGAAAATACAATAATGAAAATGTTAGCTCAATTGCAAAACCGGTTTGATCAGTGGATTGAACAAATCAATCAATATTTAGACCGTTTAACTGTCCGTGAACGTATCATGGTGGTTTTTACTACAATTTTTGTTGTAGTGGCTATTATTGGAGCTTCACTTTGGAAAATGCATTCCTTAGCAGAACAACAGCAACAGCGCCTAAATGATTTAAAAGATTTGATGGTGTGGATGCAAAGTAATGCAGTCACGATGAAGCCTGCGAGTGAGCTTGAGTTGGGTCAAGCAGAAAAAATACAACGTGTAGCTCAACAACAAGGGTTAACTGTTACTTCTCAACAAAATGGCGAGCAGTTACAAATTATTGTTACTCATCAGAATTACGCAATTTTAGCGAACTTTTTAACCCAACTGGCGCAAATGGGCTTAAGTATTGAAAAAATGGAAATGGTTTCAAGTGAAGGTCAGATTAAATTAACAGCGACGGTTCAATAACATATTAAAATATGCTGGTCTTAAGCATGGTGTTTTGTGCTCCCTGTGCCTATAATATGCCTACCTAAAATCAGTAGATTGTGATTGGTATGTTATATTCACTTGCTCGCCCGATGTTGTTTAGTTTAGCACCAGAGCGTGCCCATGAATTAACATTATCTATGCTTGATAAAGCACATAAGTTCGGCCTGCTACGTCAGAGCGTAGAAGCAAAACCAATGACTTGTATGGGAATTGAATTTCCAAATCCGGTAGGTTTAGCAGCTGGACTTGATAAAAATGGTGCACACATTGATGCACTGGCAGGTCTAGGATTCGGTTTTATTGAAATTGGAACCATTACGCCTCGCCCTCAGTCGGGTAATCCGCAGCCCCGCTTATTCCGTATTCCTGAAGCTAAAGCCATTATTAACCGTATGGGGTTTAATAATGATGGCGTTGATAAGTTGATTGAAAATGTCAAAGCTTCAAAATTTAAAGGGATTTTAGGCATTAATATTGGTAAGAATGCCGATACGCCTGTAGAAAAGGCTGTCGATGATTACCTAATTTGCCTAGAGAAAGTTTATAACTACGCTTCTTATATTACCGTTAATATTTCATCTCCAAATACTAAGAACTTAAGAAGTTTACAAAGCGGTGATGCATTAACTGAATTATTGCAAACCTTAAAAGAAAGACAACTTGAGCTAGCCGAACAATATAACCATTATGTTCCTTTGGTTCTAAAAGTTGCACCTGATTTAACAGCTGAAGATGTTGAGTTTATTGCAGCACAATTATTGCATTTTAAAATTGATGGTTTAATTGTTACCAATACGACTTTATCAAGAGAAGGTGTAGAAAATCTTCCTAATGGTAACGAGTCGGGTGGTTTATCAGGCGCACCTGTTTTTGAAAAAAGTACAGAATGTTTACGTTTGTTTGCCCAAACATTAAAAGGACAAATCCCGTTAATTGGCGTGGGTGGAATTTTGTCGGGTGAGCAAGCAGCAGTCAAACAGCAAGCTGGAGCAACATTAGTACAGATCTATAGTGGGCTGATTTATACCGGTCCTATTCTAGTGAAACAATGTGTTGCATCTATGTCATAAGTGAATATGAACACAATTGATATCATTATTCTGATACTTTTGCTCATTGGGGGGCTAAACGGTTTGCGACAAGGATTTATCAAAGCCTTTGCGAACTTGGTAGGATGGGTCATTGCATTAATTATGGGTGCAAAATATGCTGTCCTTCTTGCGCCGTCTATGTCGGGTTTAAGTCATGATCCAGTGGTTCAAAAAATTGCAGCTTTTGCATTTATAGCACTTTTGATCATTGTTTTAACATGGATCGTCTCTGCATTTTTAAATGGCCTCTTGAAAAGTCTGAAATTGGGGCCATTAAATCGTTTAGCAGGTGGTGCTTTTGGTTCTTTAAAGGGTTTGTTGGTTGTACTAATTACCATGCAGGGTGTAGGGCCTTGGGTTGAGAGTTCACCACACTGGAAGCAATCCAAGCTTATACAGTATTTATTGCCATATGCCCCTTTAGCTACAGAGTTATCTAAAGATGCAGCAAGTGAGGCATTTCATCAAATAAAATCTGGAGGTAGTGCATCAGGCGCTCCTTCAAAACCAATGGACAAATCGGAAGATTTAGAAAGCCGATCTGACCATTCGACAAAGAATCCTTTTTATTAATTCCTAGCTTGTCTGCGAGGTTGCTATGTGTGGAGTTGTTGGTATAGCCGGTAAATCGCCAGTGAACCAAATGTTGTTTGATGCTTTAACGATGTTGCAACATCGTGGGCAAGATGCAGCTGGAATAGTAACCTGCCATGAAGGCCGTCTTTTCCTGCGTAAGGATAACGGTATGGTACGTGATGTCTTTCATACTCGTCATATGAGAGCATTACTTGGTAATTATGGTATTGGCCATGTACGTTACCCAACTGCTGGTTCTGCGAGTAGTGCTGAAGCACAGCCATTTTATGTGAACTCACCTTACGGTATTACACTTGCACATAATGGTAATTTAACCAATGCAGAAGAAATTCATGATGACCTGTTTAAAACAGATTTACGTCATATGAATACTGATTCTGACTCAGAAGTTCTTTTAAATGTATTCGCACATGAATTACAAAAGAAAGGTACTTTAAATCCTACAGCTGATGATATTTTCCATACGGTTTCTCGTGTGCATGAGCGTTGTCAGGGCGCGTATGGTGTCGTGGCGATGATCACTGGTCATGGTTTAGTAGGTTTCCGTGATCCAAACGGTATTCGTCCACTTATTTATGGTTCACGTGTAACTGAACAGGGTGAGATGGAATACATTATTGCTTCTGAATCAGTTGCTATTACTGCTCTTGGTTTTAAAATTGAGCGTGATATTGAACCGGGTGAAGCAATTTTTATCGATGCAAATGGTCAATTATTCTCTAAACAATGTGCGGCTAATCCAAAATACCGTCCATGTATTTTTGAATATGTTTATTTTGCTCGTCCTGATGCCATTATTGACGGAATTTCGGTTTATAAAGCCCGTTTAAAAATGGGTGAAAAGCTCGCTCATAAAATTTTACGTGACTGGGGTGAGGACCATGATATTGATGTGGTTATCCCAATTCCAGATACGAGCCGTACTTCAGCTTTAGAACTTGCAAATATTCTGGGTGTGAAGTTCCGTGAAGGTTTTATGAAAAACCGTTATATCGGCCGTACCTTTATTATGCCGGGACAACAGCAACGTAAAAAATCTGTACGTCAGAAATTAAACCCTGTTGAGTTAGAGTTTAAAGGGAAAAACGTTCTGTTGGTTGATGACTCTATTGTGCGTGGTACAACGTGTAATGAGATTATTCAAATGGCACGTGATTCTGGTGCAAAAAAAGTATACTTTGCTTCAGCGGCACCAAAAGTGATGTATCCAAACGTTTATGGTATTGATATGCCTGCTAAAGCTGAACTTATTGCTTCAGAGCGCAGTGTTGAAGAGATCCAAGAAATTATTGGTGCTGATCGCTTAGTTTTCCAAGAATTGGAAGATTTGAAAAATGCTGTACGTACTAGCAAAGTGCCTGATTTAACAGAGTTTGACTGCTCGGTATTTGATGGAATCTATGTAACTGGTGATATTGATGTTAACTATTTAAACAATTTGGAGCAGAAGCGTAATGATTCTGCGAAAAAGAAAAAAGATGGTTATATTGATGTGAATGTCGATGCTGCTTCTGTAGATTTAACTGGCATTAAAGAAGAATAGAAATAGCCGAAAAAAGCGGGTGTTTCCCGCTTTTTTCTTTTATGATGAAACCTAACAATGTAATTGGGAATATTTACATTGAAAGAAGTAAGCCACTATCTAATCGAAAATAAAAATATGGCATGGTCCATCACTATGTGTTTGGTTGCCGTGTTGCTGACTATTTTTATTTTAAATTTAATTTTAGGTTTACTCGTCCATTTTTTTGATTATAGCCAACCAATTTGGTGGCATACTTTAAGTCCTTATTTCGTTGCGCTATTACTGTTTATTATGGTTTGGTCGGTAGTTACCGAACTTTATATTCTGCGTAAAGGTGGGCACTCTTTAGCAAAACAACTTAAAGCACGTCGTTTGGTGAAAGAGGAAAGTACCCCCGAAGAACTCGCCGCATTAAAAATTACAGAACACTTGGCGCAAACTTTTTCCTTAAAAGTACCGACCGTATATGTTTTACCTGATGAAGTGGGTGTAAATGCACTTACGGCAGGTTTTCATCCTAAAGATATTGTCATTATTTTGACCTGGGGCGCTTTACAAAATTTGGATAAGCTTGAGTTATATGGTTTATTAGGCCATGAGTTTAATCAGATTTTATCGGGTGAGGCTGTTGAAAATACGAAATTAAAGATTTTATATAGTGGTTTAACAACTTTTAGTCAGTGGGGCAGTAAATTAGCCAAACAAGGTTTTAAGCGCTATAGCCCAGGTTATAAACATAAGTTTGAAACAGTTTTTGTTGCCGTAGGTGGGGTAATTTGGTTAGCCGGAAGCTTAGGCGTGCTGATTACTCGTTTTATTAAATATTTGACTTTGAGTGGACGTACATTCCGTAATGATCAAAAAACAGTACGACTATTAAAAAATAATGCGAACACCCAAACCTTGTTGCGTATTTATGTTCACCACTCTGGTTCGCAAATTCATAGTGCCTATTCAGAGTCAATCGCACACATGTGTTTTGCTAACTCACTGAGCCCACAAAGCTGGATGAATATTCATCCGAGTATTCGTGAACGTATTTATGAGTTAAATCCGACTTTACTACAAGATCTGCAATTAGAAAATTTAAAGAAACTTCGTAATCGTCCATTGTTTAGCTTATTTCATTTCTTGGAAGAATCTGAGAAAGAAATTTATATTCCTTGGTCATCTCCGCAGCCTCTACCTTTGTTAAGACTGTCACCGATTAGTTTTGCATTAAATGATGCTATTAAACCTCTGAGTAGCGACGTACGTCGAAATAAGAAGCGTCCTGAATTAATTCAGCGGGCACTACAAACTGCTACTGGCTCACGCGAGGTAATGGTCGCTATTTTGATGATTCGCCAATATCGAGAATTCATTCCAAAAGACGCGCCAGTTAGTCATGCCATTATAGATGCGCTACTAAATCTGGATGGGCGTATTCATATTCAGATATTTCACGATGCATGTAAAAATATCGGTCATATACCTGCAAGTATTGCGCGTCAATTTTTGACAAAACTGGCACTTATTATTCAGGAAGATGGTGAGATTGGTCTATTAGATGCACTTTTGCTAGAGCGGGTTAAATATGAATTGAATTTGATGCCGTTACATTTGCCCACTGCATTTGAAGAAGTAAAACCTCAAATTGTTCGTTTGATTGATGCATTGCTTCATGTTCAGCAAATTAATAGCCCAAATCAGTTAGAAGTACGTGAGCGTATTTTGCGTTCACTACTTAACCCAGATGAAATGTACATCTATGATGAAATTTCAGATGAGCCATTAGATCTGGCTGAAATTTTAAATGATATTGCTGGTTTATTATTGCGTGACCGTCTAAGTATTCTAGCAATTGCAGAAATGTGTCTGTGGAGCGATCGTATTATCACGCAAGATGAGTTAGATGTCCTTGAATTGCTTTATTGGCGTTTTGGTTTTGAGACAGAAGAAATTGTCGATCAAATGCAAAAAAGAAATAGTGTGATGATTATTTAAAAGACATATACGATTATAAAAATAATTGAATGAAATAAAACACTGAAAAAAAAACTCAAGCCCGTTAGAATGTAGATAGAGTAGAGGTATTGATTTACAAATGATTGGGCAGCAAAGAAATATATTGGCGACTTTAGGGATTGACGTATGGGTTCCTAAGACACAGGCGTGCCAAAAAAATAATGCTCAAAGCCTCTGGCGAGATCACACTGCTCCAGAAGTGGAGCCGATTATACTGCCTTCTAAGAATAATCTAGTTCTTGAACAACCCATAAAACCACAAGTCAACGAAATTCCCAAAGTTGAACCTGAAATTGTGGCCCCAATTCCAGCAGAAGTTCCGCCTGTTGTGCCACCTCGTAATGAGGTACACGTTCCAACGATTACGATTGCTTCATTTGAGATGCAAGCATTTGCACTTGAAAAGTGTGTCATTTTTTTAGATGTTACCAATTTAGCTGATGAAGAAAAGCAGCTTTGGAGTAACATTCAAAAAGCAAAAATAGGGCAATATACTGAATTGAAATGGCCGTTCCCTTTGGCTAGTTATCAAGACCAACGCGGTGTAGGTTCATATATTCAAGGATTTTTAGATGCTGTTGCAGCAGATAAGAAAATTTTGTGTTTGGGTGAATGTTCTTATATTCAACATGCCAATATTATTCACTTGGCAAGTTTAAAAGAGATGTTGGAGAAACCGCTCCTTAAAAAAAGATTATGGCAATTGATGCAAGATAACAACGAGTAGTAGGGATTTACATGAAAAAAGTTGTAGTTTTTAGCCAAATTGATGAAGAAATTTTGTCTCGATTACAACAGGATTATCAGGTTGTGGTTCTTAACCCAAAATTGGGTGATATTAATGAGCAAATACGCCAGCAAGTTGTAGATGCCGATGGAATGATTGGTGCTGGGAGACTTCTTAATGAAAGTAATCTTGCGCCTGCTCAAAAACTAAAAATTATTTCATCTGTAACGGTAGGTTATGACAATTATGATGTGGCTTATTTAAATCAAAGAAAAATCTGGTTATCAAACACACCTCACGTTTTAACTGAAACAACTGCTGATCTTGCTTTTACATTATTACTAAGTGCTGCTAGAAAAGTTCCTTTTCTTGATCATTGGACTAAACAAGGTGAATGGAAAAGAACAGTAGGGCCTCAGCAGTTCGGTTTGGATGTTTTTGGAAAGACACTAGGAATTATAGGACTTGGTAATATTGGTGCTGCAATTGCACGCCGGGGTTTTTATGGATTTAACATGAATATTGTTTACCATAATCGCCGTGAAAAGCCTGAATTGGCTGAGCCTTTAAAAGCACAATATCTTGGTTTGGATGAATTACTGCAACAGTCTGATTTTGTAGTAACCGCTGTTGACTTAAATAATGAATCAAAAGCCTTAATGGGCAAAGCTCAATTTGAGCTTATGCAAAAGCACGCTATTTTTATTAATATTGCACGTGGTTCAGTGGTTGATGAGCAAGCTTTGATTGAGGCCTTACAAAGTGAGGAAATCTTTGCAGCCGGTTTAGATGTATACGAAAAAGAACCTTTACAAGATTCAGCGCTTTTTAAATTGCCTAATGTTGTTACTTTGCCTCACGTAGGGTCGGCTACTGCAGAGACCCGTAAAAAAATGGCAAATCTTGCTTATAAAAATCTAGTTGAAGCCTTAGAAGATAAAACTCCTAGATATTTGGTAAATCCAAATTTTGCATAAATGATGAATAACACTTCATTGCAAAACTAAACTATCTCGAGTGATATAGTAAAAGTCTATTGATTGAACATAATTTTTTATGTTTTATATCAGTAGACTTTTTTGATGGTTTAATTTTAATAGAGAAAAACTTTTGAGATTTCTGCCAATTATTTTAAGTACGGCTTTTATAACAAATGCTTCGTACGCGCAGCCTTTTGACCCTCAACCATCTGCAAATCAGGTGGAAATTCCAAATATTGGAAGTGGGATCGGTTTGCTTGATCAACAAAAAGAAAAATTTATTGGTGAAAAAGTTTTCCGAGAAGTTCACAAACAAATGCCAGTCATTCAAGATGTCTGGTTAGAAGACCAATTTTTTCAGGTATTTTCGAGTATCTTAAGCGAAACTCAGCTTGGACAGCCCATTGGTTTGGTTGTTATCAAAGATCCCCAAATTAATGCTTTTGCTGTGCCGGGTGGATTATTTGCACTCAATACAGGGCTTATTGCTTCAGCTCGTAATATTGATGAAATTGCTGGGGTGATGGCGCACGAAATTGCCCATGTATCACAAAGACATTTTAGTCGCTCTGAAGAAGCCTTTAAGGGTCAAACTTTATTAAGTCTAGCAGGACTTTTGGCGGGTGTGGCTATAGCTGCACAGGGTGGTGGTGATGCGGGTGCAGCAGTGATGCTTGGAACGCAAGCTGCACTCATGGACAAGCAATTAACATATAGTCGAAATCAAGAGCGTGAAGCAGACCGTATCGGCATGCAATATATGTATGCGGCAGGTTATAACCCACAAAGTATGGCAGATTACTTTGAAACCATGCATAGGGCTACAAGTCGAGTGAGTTTTTTACCAGACTTCTGGTTGACTCATCCATTAACGACCGAGCGTATGAGTGAAGCTCGCCTTCGTGCAAACCAGATGCCTAGAGTTAAAAACCGTATATATGATGCTGATTTTGAGATTCTAAAATGGTACACCATGGTGGTTGCAAATCAGGCAACTGAAAACCAACTACAAAGTTTGGCCGCTCAAAAGAATATTGCTGGTCTGATTGCTTTAGCAGCATTTTATACAAGACAAGGTGATTATGCTCAAGCCCAGTCTACTTTAGATCAAGCGAAATCTAGTGGAAAGCCTCTAGTGGCATTATTGCAGACAGATATTTATTTGGGTCAAAACAAATTAGATCAAGCTTATACCACGATTGCTGCTACACAAATGACGATGCCTGAAAATAAAGCTTTTAGTTATAAATTGGCTGAAGTGTTGCTGCGCCAAGGTAAATTTGCGCAAGTCCAAACTTTGGTTCAAAGATTTGTTAATAAGAATCCGAGAGATATACAAGGCTGGCAATTTTTACAGCAAGCCGCTAATTTGGATAAGAATGCACCTTTAAGAGCGGTTAATGTTTTACGCTATCGAGCTGAAGCAGAGTATTGGTCAGGTAGTGAAGAAAATGCAATTAAATCAATGTTGCATGCTCAACGATTAGCAAAAGACAATCAAGCGATGTCGGCTAGAATAGACAGTCGACTCAAACAAATGCAAGATGAGCGACGAATGAAAATTTAGATCGGTAGTTTGACCTTATAATTTTCGAAGACGTAGATATATTTGAACTTACATTTAAATGAAAGTTTAATCTAAGAAAGAATAAGAAAAGAGGGGGATTAAGCTAATTTAGCTTTAATTTTTGCTGAAACTTGAGCAGGATCGGCACGCCCGGCTATGATCGGACGTAGAGAATTCATCACCTTACCCATATCTTTCATGCTAGTTGCTTCTTGAGCAGAAATCGTTTGCTCAATGAGAGAATCAAGCTCTTCCTCAGTCAT
>Ga0209370_1000369_pt1 | contig 66607 bp, 64 predicted proteins | sample AgamicAtPrz_FD_187164 | JGI IMG/M metagenome (GOLD analysis project Ga0209370, IMG submission 187164) | Agave microbial communities from Guanajuato, Mexico - At.P.rz (SPAdes) (version 2) | ecosystem: Host-associated > Plants > Phyllosphere > Phylloplane/Leaf | place: Guanajuato, Mexico...
CCGTCGAGGCCCTGTTGCCAGCGTTCCCGCGCTTCGTCTGCCAGGCGCTGGCTGCTGACGTCGCCGGTGTACTCGTTCGGGTAGAGTCGGCTGAACTCCTGATCCAGGCGCTGCACTTCGTAGGCCAGCCCTCGCGCTTCGGCGAGCAGCCGCTCGGTATTGGCCAAGCTCGCGCGCAACTGGTTGACCACGTTGTAGTCTAGGCGCTGCAGGTGACGGGCCTGGTTCAGCAGCATCTGGGTCTCGTTCTGTAACTGGCGAACCTGATTGTTTGCCATCTCCAGGGTGCGCACAGCGGTCAGCGTGTTCTGCATCAGGTTGGTCGGATCGATTACGGTGAAAGCGTTTACCGGCTTCACGACCAGCAGACCCAGTATCAGCAGCGTTGCGCAGGGAAAGCGGTGGACAGGGGATCTCATGGCAGGCACTCCTTGCGTGACGAGGGATAAGCGGTGAGCAGGTCGGCAGCCCATGCCAGGCCGCGGTGACGCAACCAGGCAGGGGCGAAACTGGCGGTGCCGTACGCCAGCAGGATGCGGTCGATCTCGCGCTGCTCGGCCGGGCTGGCCGAGGCGGCGAAGGCCAGCGCCACCGGCCCGAGGTCGAGTTCGAACAGGCGGTTGCCCAGGCGCGACTGGTAGTAGTAATCACGCTTGGGCGTGGCCTGGGCGATGATCTCGATCTGCCGGTCGTTCAGTCCGAAGCCTTGGTAGATGCCGCGGATCTGCGGCTCTCCCGCCTGCGGGTTGGGCAGGAAAATGCGGCTGGCGCAGCTCTCTATGATTGCCGCAGCGATGCTGGAATCCTTGATGTCGGCCAGCGACTGGGTGGCGAAGATGACGCTGACGTTCTTCTTGCGCAGGGTCTTGAGCCACTGGCGGATGCGCGCGGCGAACAGCGGATCGTCGAGAAACAGCCACGCCTCGTCGAGGATCAGCAGGGTCGGCGCGCCGTCAAAGCGCTCCGCGAAACGTGCGAACAGGTAGCTCAGCACGGCGGCCACCGCCGCCTTACTGTGCATCAGTTCCTCCATCTCGAAGCACTGGACGTCGGCGCTGCCCAGCCGATCCTGATCGGCATCCAGCAGCGGGCCATGGGCACCGCCCAGCACGTAGGGCTGCAGCGCCTGGCGCAGCGCGTTGTCCTGCAGCAGCACCGACAAACCGGTCAGTGTGCGCTGCGCGTCCGGCGCGCCGGCCAAGCTGTCGAGTGCCGTCCACAGCGCAGCCTTCTGCTCGGGGCCGACGGCCACGCTTTCCTGCAGCAAGCGCGCCTCCAGCCATTCGGCGGCCCAGGCTCGGTAGCCGGGTTGGTCGATGCGCGCCAGGGGCTGGAAGGCCAGGTCGCCATCGCCGCCTAGGTCGTAGTGCTCGCCACCGAGTCCCAGCACCGTTGCGCGCAGCGAGCGCCCCATATCGAACAGAAACAGGCGCGAGCCCGGGTAGCGGCGGAACTGCAGGGCCAGGGTTGCCAGCAAAACCGATTTGCCCATGCCCGTGGGGCCAGCCACCAAGGTGTGTCCGACATCGCCAACGTGGGTGACCAGGCGAAATGGTGTTGCTCCATCGGTGCGGGTGATCACCAATGGAGGTGCATCCAGATATTCGTTGCGTGCCGGCCCAGCCCAGACTGCCGAGACCGGCATCAAGTGTGCCAGGTTGAGTGTGGAGATCAGCGGCTGGCGGACATTGGCGTAGGCGTTGCCGGGGATCGACGATAGCCACGCCTCCACCGCGTTGAGACTCTCGGCGATGGTGACGAAGCCGCGGCCCTGGATTACCCGCTCGACCCGGCGCAGCTTCTCGTCGGCGATCTGGGCGTCGGCATCGCTCACCGTCACGGTGGCCGTCACATAGCCGAAGGCGACCTGGTCGGCGCCGAGTTCCTGCAGTGCCTCGTCGGCGTCGCCGGCCTTGTTCGCGGCGTCGCTATCGAGCAGTGGGCTTTCCTGCTGGAAGATCGCTTCGCGCAGTAGTGCCAGGATGCCCTTGCGCTTGGCGAACCACTGCCTGCGCAGGCGCACCAGTTCCTTCTCGGCCTCGTCCTTTTCCAGGCAGATAAAGCGGGTCGACCAGCGATAGGCGAAGCCCAGACGGTTGAGGTCGTCCAGCACGCCTGGCCAGGTCGAGGTGGGGAAGCCACGTACCGACAGCGTGCGCAGATGCTGCTCACCGAGACGCGGCGCTAGGCCCGTGGTCAGGGGGCTGTCGGCCAGCAGGGCATCGAGGTGGAGGGGTACCTCGGGTACAGCCAACCGCTGGCGATGGGTCGAAACCGTGGCATGCAAGTAAGTCAGCGTCTGGCTGTCATCGAGCCAGGCGAGCTCCGGCATCACCCCGTCCAGCAGATCGAAGAAACGATCCGTTTCGGCGACAAAGGCAGTCAGCCTTTCGCGCCAGTCGACGCCGCGTTGCGGCCGGTGCTCATAGAGCAGGCCGGCGGCGCGCGAGCGCGATTCTTCCGGCGGCAGGTAGACCAGCGTCAGGTGATAGCTGCTCTCGAAGTGGCTGCCCTGGGCCTCGCAGGCGGCGCGGCGCTCCTCGTCCACCAGCCAGGACAGTGGTTCTGGAAAGTCGCTGTTGGGGTAATCCGCCGCCGCCAGGCGCTCGGCCTCTACAAACAGCGCCCAGCCCGAGCCGAGGCGACGCAGGGCGTTGTTCAGGCGCGCCGAGGTGGCCACCAGCTCGCCCTGGGTGGCGCTGTCTAGGTCCGGCCCGCGAAAGCGCAGGCTGCGCTGGAACGAACCGTCCTTGTTCAACACCACACCTGGCGCGACGAGGCCGGCCCAGGGTAGCCAGTCGGCGAGTTGGGCGGGGCGGCGCTGGTATTCGGTGAGGTTCAGCATGGCGGCCTCCTCACACATCCAGCAGCGACGGCTGCTTGATGTGCCGGGCAAACACCTGCAGAAAATGCGGGTCCAGGCGGGCACCCCACACCGCCAGCGAGTGGCCTACCAACCAGAGCGCCAAGCCCGGCAACCAGAGTTGCAGGCCTAGTCCGACGACAGCTGCCAGAGTGCCGTTGAGGATCGCCACGTTGCGCGGCGCGCCACCGAGCAGAATCGGCTCGGCCAGCGAGCGGTGCAGCGGCACCTCGAAACCGGGGATGAGTTCGCGTTCATCGTTCATGCGATCACCGCCCCGCCAGCAAAGCTGAAGAAGCTGAGGAAGAACGACGACGCGGCGAAGGCAATCGACAGGCCAAACACGATCTGGATCAGCTTGCGAAAGCCGCCGCTGGTGTCGCCGAAGGCCAGCGTCAGGCCAGTGGTAATGATGATGATCACTGCGATGATGCGAGCCACCGGACCCTGCACCGAGTCAAGGATCGATTGCAGCGGTCCTTCCCAGGGCATGCCGGAGCCGGCGGCGAGCACGGGCAGGGAGGCGCCCAGGCATAGGGCGCCGAGCATCAAGGCACCGACGAGGCGACTACGATTAGCAACGTGTGGATGGCAGGCAGTCATGGCTGTTTTCCTGAGGTAGCGAAGGAATAAATGCAGGGGCGATGGACGTGAGTTGATAGCCGCGCTCGTCATAGCCGGTGACGCTGGCGATCTGCTGGACATAGCGTGTGCGGCCACGTCCGGCGAGAAACACCACCAGGTTGACCGCCTCGGCGATCAGCGCCCGCGGCGCGGTCAGGGAGCCTTCCAGAATCAGTTGCTCCAGGCGCAGCAGTGCGCCCTGTGCAGAGCCGGCATGAATAGTGGCGATACCGCCGGGGTGGCCGGTGCCCCAGGCCTTGACCAGATCCAGCGCCTCGCCGCCGCGCACCTCGCCGACCACCACCCGGTCGGGGCGCAGGCGCAGCGTGCTGCGCACCAGATCAGCCATGGAGACCACGCCGGGCTTGGTGCGCAGAGCGACGTGATCATGGGCCGGACACTGCAACTCGACCGTATCCTCCAGCACCAGCACGCGATCACCACTACCGGCTACTTCGGCCAGCAATGCATTGGCCAGGGTGGTCTTGCCGCTGCTGGTGCCGCCGGCCACTAGGATGTTCTGCCGGTCACGCACTGCCACGCGCAGGTGCTCTGCCTGCTCGGCGCTCAGGATGCCGTCGGCCACGTACTGCTGCAGCGGGATGACGCCAGCGGCGCGTTTGCGCAGAGCGAAGGTCGGCCCGGCCACCACTGGCGGCAGTAGACCCTCGAAGCGCTCGCCAGTCTCTGGCAGTTCGGCGCTCAACAGAGGCTTGTTACGGTGTACCTCCTGGCCGACATGCGCTGCCACCAGGCGGATGATCCGTTCACCATCTGCAGCCGCTAGCGTGCCCAGTTGGGCGCGGCCAGCGGACAGGCGATCCAGCCAAAGTACGCCATCGGGGTTGAGCATCACCTCGACCACGTCCGGTTCGTCCAGCGCAGCAGCGATCAGTGGCCCCATTGCTGTGCGCAGCATGCGCGTGCGCCGATCTAGAGAAGCTGCCGCTGCACTCAGTACTGGGGAAGAGGCGACAGTCATGGACGCTCTCCCGAGACCTGAGCCTCTGCCTGAACCTCTTCGTGTACGTCTCTGACCAGGCTGCGTCCGCGCTGTAGGTGGCGCCCCAGTTGCTCGACGAACTGACTGAAGCGCAGCTTGCCCTGCGCGCGTGCTGCTTCCTGATGCGCCTCTGGTACCGGCGTGCTGACCGTGAGGTAGTAGCGCACATAGAGCGCCACAGTCTCGATCAGGATGTGCTGGTCTCGCTCCAGGCGCTCGAACTGGCGCGACATCCGGTCCAGGCGCTTGGCCATTGCCACCTCGCGCTGCTCGCCCGATTCGGGCGACAGCCAGGAGGCCAGCGCCGCGGCGATGATCGAGGACTTCGATACGCCCTTGGTGATCGCCAGTTCGTTCAGACGCTTGGCGTGCTCGGGTTGGATAAACAGGTTGAGGCGGGCTCGGCTCATAGGGCAATTCCATCGTCAGGGTCGAGTGCGGCCAGCCGCGCCACGCGCTGCAGGCGTGAATCTGGCTGGGTGGGGAAGGGCGTGGGAATGTCATCCTCGTCGAGCAGCAGTAGGTCGCTGGTCAAATCGTCGTGATCCGGCAACTGGGCGAGCTCCGCCAGCTCGGGCTGACGGCGCGGGCCGCCGTCCTCGACGCTCTCGACATCGGCCAGTCCAGCCGGCGCAGCGCCGGCGGCCGAAGGCAATGCCAGACCGCTCCAGTCGTCTGGGCGTGGCGCTGGTACGTCTGCGTAGCGGCCCGACTGCAAGCGTGGTGCCGGCAGCACCCGGCTCTGGAAGTTGGCGTCGGTGAAGTAGCGCAGCTTCTTCGCGCGGATCGGCGCGAGTCCCGAAAGCATCACCACGGCCTCGTCGCTGGGCAGTTGCATCACCTCGCCTGGAGTCAGCAGCGGGCGTGCGGTTTCCTGGCGAGACACCATCAGGTGGCCCAGCCAGGGCGCCAGACGGTGGCCGGCATAGTTGCGCTGCGCGCGCAGTTCGGTGGCAGTGCCCAGGGTCTCGGAGATGCGTTTAGCGGTGCGCTCGTCGTTGGTGGCGAAGGTCACCCGCACGTGGCAGTTGTCGAGGATCGAGTGGTTCTGGCCGTAGGCCTTGTCGATCTGGTTCAGCGACTGCGAGATGAGGAAGGCGCGCAGCCCATAACCGGCCATGAAGGCCAGGGCCGTCTCGAAGAAATCCAGCCGTCCCAGCGCCGGAAACTCATCGAGCATCAGCAGCAGCTTGTGCCGACGCTCGATACCGTCAGAGCCGTCGAGCGACTCGGTCAGGCGCCGGCCGACCTGATTGAGGATCAGGCGAATCAGCGGCTTGGTGCGGCTGATATCCGAGGGCGGCACCACCAGATACAACGACACCGGATGCTCGGCCGAGATCAGATCGGCGATGCGCCAGTCGCAGCGCGAGGTGACTTCGGCCACCGTCGGATCGCGATACAGGCCGAGGAACGACATCGCAGTGGACAGTACGCCCGAGCGCTCGTTGTCGCTCTTGTTCAGCACTTCCCGCGCGGCCGAGGCCACCACTGGATGCGGTGCATCGCCAAGGTGCGGCGTGGTCATCATCCGCTGCAGGGTCAGCTCGAAGGTGCAGGCCGGATCGGAAAGGAAGTTGGCAACGCCGCGCAGGGTCTTGTCCTGGCCGGCGTAGAGCACGTGCAAAATGGCACCGACAAGCAGCGCGTGGCTGGTCTTCTCCCAGTGGTTGCGCCGCTCCAGCGCTCCCTCTGGGTCGACCAGGATATCGGCGATGTTCTGCACATCGCGTACCTCATGGGTGCCGCGACGTACTTCCAGCAGCGGGTTGTAGGCGGCCGAGGCCAGGTCGGTGGGGTTGAATAACAGGCAGTGCGAGAAGCGCGAACGCCATCCTGCCGTCAGGCTCCAGTTCTCGCCCTTGATATCGTGGATCACCGCCGAAGCGGGCCAGGAGAGCAGGGTAGGTACCACCAGGCCGACGCCCTTACCTGAGCGAGTCGGCGCGAAGGTCAGCACATGCTCAGGGCCTTCGTGGCGCAGGTACTGATCGTCGAACTGGCCTAGGAACACACCCGCGGGCTGGGTCAGGCCACCCTTGCGAACCTCATCCGCATCGGCCCAGCGCGCCGAGCCGTAGGTGGTGACTCGACGCGCCTGGCGGGCCCGCCAGATCGCCATGCCGATGGCCACCACCAATGCCAGCAGGCTGCTGCAAGCGGCGATGCTGCCGCCGACGTTGAAGACCTCAGGGGCGTAGGCATCGAAGACGAACCACCACTCGAACAGACGCCAGGGGTGATAGATCGGCGTGTTCAGCAATTCGAACCAGGGGGCTCCCAAGCGTGCCTGGTAGCCAAGCGCGGCAGCTGTCCATTGAGTTGCGCTCCACACCCCGGAGAGGGTGATGCTCAACACCACTAGAACTTGGCCGTACAGCACCGTTGTCGCTTGCATCCCTGAACCTAGCTCCTTGCCTATACGCGCGGCACGCATGCGTGCTGCGGGCAAGAGATTCGGAGATGGCTAGGGGAGGGTCAAAGACCGTTTCGATGAGGACTAAGAAGGCCAACTCAATACAGAAGACTGGGGCGGCTGGCAGGTGAGCTCAGCTAACTGTGGTGCGCATGAGTACTTGGCAGCGAGTCAAAGTTGCCGGTTACATCATCTTGTTGAAAGCACCGTTGCGCTCCATTTCCTGCTGGTATCTTGAAGCGGCAACTATATGATTTTATTCGCTCTCCAATCTGGTGTCTTTGAGAAGACTGGGGGCGAGAGTACTGAGTAATGCTAGAGCGTACTGATGTTGCTGAATTCATCTGTTATCAATTCTGCGAATGCATCCCTTGCTCGATGCAAGACAATATTTTTATTCCAGATGAAGTAATTCTGTATCGGAGCTAGGTCCTCGAAAGTATAGCCTCTTATATTCCCGATCTTCTTGTATTGCTCGAATACTCCAGTTGGAACCAGAGAAACGCCAGCACCAGCGCTCACGCAGCCAAGAATAGTTCCATAGCTCGCTATGCTGGTTATAGGCGTTGATACCTGTGCGGTCTTAAGCCAGCTTTCAAGTGCGTGGCGATAAGGGCAACCTTCAGGCCACATAAAGATATTTAGGTTGTTGATGTCATGCGCCGAGGTGATTTTGCCTATAGATTCTGATGCGATCAGTACCAGTGGCTCTTTGTATATTTCCAGCTGGGCAACGTCAGGATGGTCGCTTTTTACGGCGATTATTGCGCCGTCTAACTTGTGCCCGATGATCTCTGCTACCAATTGCGACCAAGTGCCGGTGCTAAATTGCATTTGTACGATCGGGTAGTGCCCATGGTAACGAGATAGTAGGACCGGTAGGCGGCCAGTCGCTGCTGATTCGATAGCTCCTATTTTCAGCACCCCGGCCGGGGTAGCCTCAGGGTCAAGCGCTCTTTTTGCTTCTTGGCAAGTATCAAGGATCTTATTCACGTATCCGAGAAGTAACTCACCTGAAGGACTTATAATCAGACCCCGACCTTTGCGTACAAAAAGATCAACACCAAGCTCTTGCTCCAACAATTTTATTCTGTTGGTGATGTTGGAGGGTACGCAGTGCAGTACCTTGGACGCTTTAACGATGCTTCCTTGTTCTACGGTAACTTTAAACATCTTAAGTTGCGACAGTTCCATTGCTGCACCGATCATTCAGTTAAAGTGAATAGGTGCATAATTATAAGTTACTTGATAGAGGCGTACAAGTGACCTAGCTTCGTGCTTGCCTCAGCTTCACATAGTAACGAATCCACTCACATACTTTAAGGAAAGAGGTGAAGCAATGAATTCTGTTGTTGTGAAAAGTGATGTTGTCATGCCCCGCCATCAAGTGTCCATGCAGCAATTTGGTGAGGCGTTTATTGAAGCCCTTCCCAGGCACTTTGGAGCACTGAAGATACCTGGTCGAGTTCTTTCTGGTGATCAGCGTAAAGCTGCAGTTCCTGCTCATGTCGATCAGGTGTCAGATATCCAGTTGGCGATGTATGAAGTGCTATGTCATGAGATAACCCAAGAGTCGCAGAATTGGGCGGAAAAAAGCTTCAATGCTTTTTTAGAGAAAGAGTTGGTCGATGAGGGGGTTCTGAAATTCTTCAATGGCTGGAACGAAACTCATAAGACCACGAGCTTGGTATCAGCAAAAATAATCATGCGGCTGGCTGCTGATGCAGGCGCAATCCCTACGCATAGGCAATCGCTGTACAATAACGTGATGGCACATATGCATGAAGTTGCTAAGGATGATTTTGGCCTCGGGCATGAAGGGCACGATGGCATGTATGGATACATGACTTCCGCTTTCGGCGCTTCGCGTTGGGTCGAAAGCCAATATGTCGTAACCGGATGTAATGAGTTTTCAGATTTTCTTTACAGAGTAGGCGTGGCAGAAAATAAATCACCTTTAAATTCCTATGAGTATAAGCAATCTATGTTGGAAGCAATGATGACTTCGGTTGCATCAGAGCTTTGGAATGGTCGCGAATATAACTACATTGCGCAATATATAGGAGAGAAGTTGCAGGCCGTAAATCCGGATCTTTGCTCTGATTTGAAGTCTCTTCGTAGTGCCAAGGGTTATGTAATGGGGCACTCGGGAGAGGTGGAGAATAGGCATGGGTTGCATGCTTTGGCAGCCGCTCAGGCCTATTGCCGATTCGCTGATTTGGAATTTGATATTAATCGATTGAAAGAAGTCATGATTGATTATAACGGTCGTGTTGGAAAGGCATTCCGCAGTTTGCACGGAGCTTTAACTAATTGATCTCGTTTTGAACTGCTTGCCGCTGGTGCGATGCTGCTGCGCATCAGCGGTTCTCTCATCTGGTCTCTGCATTTTGCGGTGCTTCAGGAGATCGTGATGGAAGGTGAAGAGATTCCTTTATGAATTTTGAGTATACCATCGTAGCATTGGGATTTTTTGCGTTCTGCGGCGGTTTAATCGATGCAGCAGTTGGCGGTGGGGGGCTTGTTCAGGTTCCTGCGCTACTTCATGCGCTACCTCAGCAAAGCTTGGCCACCGTCTTTGGGACCAATAAGCTGGCAGTGCTGTTAGGGAATTGCTTTTCTATATCCCGTTATTTGAGACGCATACGTATTGTTTGGAGGTTAATGCTTCCGACAATGGTTTCTGCTTTTGTTTTTTCTTTTTTAGGCGCCTTTTCTGTTTCGTTAATACCCAAAGAGGTAATGGAATATGTAGTGTTTGTGATCTTGATACTGATGGCTATCTACACGTTTTCTAAGAAGGACTTAGGCAGGGTTCATCGTTCTTTCGAATGTGGGCCAAAAGAAATTTTGTTAGGGATCTTTTTTGGAGCTTTGCTAGGCTTTTATGACGGAGTGTTTGGTCCTGGTAGCGGAAGTCTTTTGCTCTTCGTTTTTGTAAAGTATTTTGGTTTTGATTTTCTTAATGCATCGGCTTCGGCCAAGCTTGTAAATTTAGGCACTTTCAGTGCTGCGCTTTTTTTCTTTATACCTTCAGGCAATGTGCTTTGGCTTGTCGGTGGTGTGGTAGGTTTATGCAATGTCGCCGGAGCCCTTACAGGTGTGTTTTTAGCACTTCGTTATGGTAGTGGATTTATCCGTATCTTTTTTTTGATTTTGTTAGTATTCCTAATAGGGCGCATGGGGTTTTCAATATTACATTGAGACTCGTGTGCGCTTACTCTGGGGTTGAGTTAGGCTCTGCGCCAATCTGCAAATGCTCAGCTAATAAAATGTCCTTTAATCTGGTTGCAGTGCGAAGATCCCGTTTGCTGGATTTGACTGTGCGCCTACGTTTGCCTTTACGTGATGCGGCCAAATCTTCAAGGCCCTCGATCAGCTCGAAAAAAATATTGCGTTTGGTCATGGTGTTTCGTCTTCACTTAAGCCACAAGAGCGATTTTAACTGGCGACTCTGGCCAGGGTTGCGGCAGCCGTAGTGGGCTGCCGCGAGCACTCTTTTGGGGGTTTGGTAGCAAGAGACATCGCGCCGAGGGATGATCAGGCGATCTCTTTTTGTGACGTTTGATCTGGCAGTAACATCTGGTTTTCCGTAGGGCTTACCCTCCCGATAAACCGGGCCATTTGCTTGCTCGTTTCGCCTTCACGCCTCACCAAGTAAGTTGTGAGCATCGTCGCGCAGCCGTCTAGCGGACGCGCCACCACGCCTGGGTTGTTGAGTTCGGTGATGCGGGCAAGGCTGGAGAAACCCAGTCCGTAACCGGCCGCAACCAGCGCCATCATCAGGTCTAGGGTAGGGACACGGTCGGCTATTGTGAGTTTGGTATTCACAGAGCTCAGCACCCGTTGAAGTTGATGCCAGAAGCCTTCGCATACTTGCGGGTCGCAAAGCACCAGTGGATATCGCACCACCTCTTCGAGAGGTACGCGCCGATAGCTCAGCAGCGGATGCCGGGCTGGTACGGCCACCACCAGCGGATCGAACCAAACCGGCTCCGCCACCAGACCATCTCCTACTTCATCGGATTGAGCGAGTCCTATGTCGAACAGGCCGTCGTTCAGACCTCTGACCTGTTCTCGGAACGTAACTTCAGACAGACAGATCTCGACTTCAGGTTCCTCTTCACGGCATCGAGCTAGCAAGGAAGCCAGGCGCCCCTGAGGAATACCATCAGAAAGTGCGAGGCGTATCTGGCCACGATATCCAGCGGCCGCGCTTCTCACACTTGCCCTGGCCTGGTCGACCACGGCGATCACGCGGCGGGCTTCCTCCAGCAATACCTTTCCAGCCCAGGTAAGGCGAGTGCTCCGCGTCGTCCGCTCGAACAGCTGGACTCCCAGCCTGTATTCCAACTCCTTGATGATTCGCGAGAGTGGTGATTGTTCGATATGCAAACGCGCGGCAGCACGCGCGAAATGCAGTTCTTCTGCAACGGCAATGAAACAGCGAAGGTGGCGCAGTTCCACGGCCTTTCCTCCATCAGTTAGACGTTGAAATTAAGCGTCGACGTTAAGCCCGGCGACGCAGGTTGATGATTTGCAGTAGAGCGCCCAAGGCGGCCACACCGCCAGCGCTGGCAGCCAGTGTCCACGTGGGCATTTGCAACAGCAGCACGAAGCCGCCGGCCGCGGCACCAATTGCACTGCCCAGATACAGCGCTGACTCATTCAGCGCGATAGCCAGGTTGCCGTCGCCTTGAGACTGGCGGGCGAGAATCAGCTCGTTGTTCTGGGGTACTTGCAGCGCCCAGCCCACCGCGCCCCACAAGGCGATGGGCAGCATCACCAGCCATGTGCTGAGCGCGGCCGCCAATGGCAACACAAAGAGCGAGACGGCGAGGATGATCATGATGGCGAAGGTCAGCACCGGGCCCTTTATACGGTCCACCAAGGGGCCAATCAGGAAGCTACCGAGGACACCGCCAATACCCCATACCCATAGATAGGGTGTGACCGATCGCACCGCGCCATAGGCTGGGTCAGCCAGCAGCGGGGCGATGAAGGTGTACATGCCCAGGCTAGCGATCGCTGCTAGCAACGACACGAGCAGAATGACCACTACGTGACCGTCAGTAAGAATTGCTAGCTTCTGACTTAGCGTCGTGGCAGTGGCAGCTGGAAGCGAAGGCAGCTTGAGCAGCAGGCCCAGCAACGCCACCAAACCAAGTACGGTAACTAGCCACAGTGCTGCCTGCCAGCCAAGTTGTTCGGCTATCAGCAGACTGAGCGGCACACCCAGAACTACACCGCTGGCCATACCGCCCATGATGATGGCAATGGCCTTGCCACGGCGCTCCGGGCTCGAAACGGCGGCAGAAGCACCGATGCCCATTGCCAAGTAAACGCCTGCGCCAATACCTGCGATGGCGCGCCAGATCATCAGCGCGGTAAAGCTCTCGGCCAGTGCGCTGGCTGCGTTGGCGATGACGAACAAGCCCAGTGCGAGTAATAGGCCGGTACGCTGGCGATGCGCAGGGGTCAGGGCGACGAAGATCGGCGATCCCAAGCCGTAGGCCAGGGTGAATGCGGTGACGAGTTGCGCCGCCACCGCAACGGACACGGCAAACGAGGCCTCGATCATCGGGATCAGGCCGGCGGTGACATAGGAGGCCATGCCAAGGGCAAACGCCCCCAGTGCTATGAGGTAGATGGGTGATTGGTTGGATGTGTGCATTCTCGGACTCGCTTGTGCTCCTTCGGAGCGCTTGAGTGGTACAGCGAATAGGAGTGACCCGCACCGGGGCCACTCCCGGTTTTGGGCTACAGCTCGAGACTGACGTCGTACTCGCTCAGCCAGGTGTTGAGGCCGACCGCCAGTTCCATGCCCATGCGTTCGTACATGGGCGAGACGCTGCCGAGCGGCTTGGCCAGGGTTTGATGGATACTGCCGCTGTCGAGCAGAGGCGTCACCGGCGCATTGCGATCCGCCTGAATGGCGGTCAGCGCATCACGCAGTGCCTGCTCGTAGGCCGGATCCTGCGTCGAGGGGTAGGGGCTCTTGACCCGCTCGCTGATCGATTCGGGTAGCAGGTCGCGGGTCGCCGCGCGGAGAATGCTTTTCTCCCGGCCATCAAAGGCCTTCATCGCCCAAGGAATGTTGAAGGCGTACTCAACTAGCCGGTGATCGCAGAAGGGCACCCGTACCTCTAGGCCAACCGCCATGCTCATTCGGTCCTTGCGATCGAGCAGGGTTTGGACGAAGCGTGTCAGGTTGACGTAGCTCATCTGCCGCATACGCTGGTCGACGGCGCTCTCACCGGGCAGTACCGGTGCTTCGCTAACGGCCTGGGCATAGCTGTCACGCAAGAAGGTCTGCATGTCGAGTTGGGCTAGCAGGCCTGGGTCGAACAGGGTCTTGCCGTCGAAGTACTTGCCTGTCACCGAGGTCAGCCAGGGGAAGGTATTGGCCTGAATGGCTTCAGGGTCGTGGAACCAGCGATAGCCACCGAATACCTCGTCAGCGCTTTCACCAGAGAGCGCTACCGTCGAGTGCTTGCGCACTTCCTGGAACAGCCGATATAGCGATGGCCACATGTCGCCCCAAAAGGCCGGTGGCAGATCCAGAGCACGCACGATCTGCGCACGTAAGGCAGGATCAGCAAGCTCACGGCTATCGAGGACGATCTCCTGATGACTGGAGCGAATTTTCTCCACCAGATCTCGTACGAAAGGGGCATCTGGAGTACCGCGCACGGCATCGCCGGTGAAGCCGCTGCCGTGGTCGACGAAGTCGACAGAGAAGGAGCGGATGTTCTCCTTGCCAGCGGCCAGCAATTTCTTCGAGGCCAGCGCGGTAATGATCGAAGAATCCAGTCCGCCGGAGAGCAGGCTACACAACGGTACGTCAGCGACGATCTGGCGGTCGACGATATCTTCCAGCAGGTCACGGGTATGGCGGATTGTCTCGTCCAGCGTGTGTTCGTGCTCACGCGCCTCCAATTTCCAGTAGTGGCGGCGCCCCAAACCCTGGCGGTTGATGCGCACAATCTCACCCGGCATGACCTCGCGCATGCCTTCAAAAACGGCATGTCCCGGTGTCTTCACCATCTCCAGGATTTCGCGCAGGCCATCGGCGCGCACCTTGCGCGGCACCAGCGGGTTTGCCAACAGCGCTTTGGGTTCGGACCCGAAAACTACGCCATCAGCGGTGGGGTAGTAATACAGCGGCTTTACGCCCATTCGATCGCGGATCAGCAGGAGCTCTTCGGAGCGCAGGTTCCAGATAGCGAAGGCATACATGCCGTTGAGCCGCTCGACGAAGGCTTCACCCCATTCGATATAAGCGCGCAACACCACTTCGGTGTCACTACGGGTTTCGAAGCGGTGACCGAGTGCTTGCAACTCGGCGCGCAGTTCGCGGAAGTTGTAGACCTCCCCGCTGTAGGTGATGGCGGCTAGCTCAAGCGGCCCGCCATGTTTTGTGATCATCGGTTGGCGCCCGCCCTCAAGGTCGATGATCGACAGGCGCCGATGGCCCAAGCCGACGGGGCCATCAATCCACAGACCGCTTGCGTCGGGGCCTCGCAGTGCCATTGTGTCGGTCATGCGCTGCAGGGTTTCGCGTTGCATTTCCAGGTTCTGGCTGTAGGACAGCCATCCAGCGATTCCACACATAGTCCTTCTCCTTGTGATTGAGTTACCCGAGGCTTTCCAGATCGCTGTCCTCGGCCAGCAGTACGCGCGTCTCGCCATGGACATAGCGAGACGGTGCTGGGGTTTGGGCATGGATTTCCAGGTCGTTGAGCAGACGCTGCAAGGCCACGGCGGTATCGAGGCCGGCGAATGACTGAGGTGGCGATTCTCTAAGGGCCACGGCGCGCACCACATGTCGGCACAGGCGTGAGAGCTTGTGCACGGTGTCCAGGCCAGGTTCGTCTGGGGCCGTGGCGAACTCGTGGAGCAGCTCCTCGCTGCCATTGGCACCGCGCGTCCAGATGCGCAGTTGGTCGTGATCCCAGCGCGGCGTATCGAATACCAAGCGCGCATGGATCAGCCGGGCATCGCGGTTGACGAAGCTGAAATCCACGGTGCGCTGGCGCACGATGTTGACGAAGCTGGCGTAACCGGTGACGCGCGCCTCGCCCAGGCTGGCGGTGAGCTGAACGGTGTCAAGCACCTCTGCGCCGGAGATAGAGAAATCCGAACGAACGCCCAGTACGCCATCGAGGCGGAGTTGGCCTACACGTGGGCAGATCCAGCCGAGTAGATCCAGGGCGTGGATCACCTCGCTGGTCACCCCGCAGGTGGGGCGGTAGTCGTTGATGCGATCCTTGCCCCAGTGGAAGCTGGCGCGTACCAACTGCCACTCATGACGCTCGACCAAGTCCCGTAGTTGCCGGGTTACGTCCGAGTAGCGCTCAACCAGATCCAGGGCAAAGCCGTTGATCTGATCAAGCGCACCGAGCAGATCGTCTAGGTCGTCGCCTGGTGTGACCAGTGGCTTCTCGCAGAGCACAAAGCCCCGGTAGCCGACCAGTTGCTTGAGTACGGGCGCATGGCTATGGTCGTTGACGCTGACCACCACGATGTCCGGCGCGAATGCCTGTAGCGCCCGCTCGACGCTGTCGAAGTAGGGCAGTTTGGTCGTCTTCTGCCGGCGTCCGACATAAGCCAGCGACAGCGGCATCCCGGTGCTCGTGGCGATATGCTCGAAGGCGCGGCGGTAGCGGTTGCCGGCGTAGCCCAGGCCGATGATCAGGATCTTCATACCGAGGCCTCCTGACGGATCAGAAGGCGCTCGTCGCTGGCGACGAAACCCAAGGCTTGATACAGCGCGTCGGCAGCCTCGGTGCTTTGCAGCACCACGCAGCCGACGCCGCGGTTGGAGAACCAGTGCAGCAGGTGTTGTATGAGTTGCCGCGCGATGCCACGGCCTCGCCATTGCGGTTCCACCACCACCGATTGCACCCAGCCGGACAGGCCATTGAGGCAACCCGGTGCGGGCGCGCGCTGATCGATGATGGCAGTCGCACAGCCCAACACCTGGCCGGACTTCTTGTGCTCGGCGGCGAGGATTTGCACGCCGTCACTGTCTTTCAGGCGGCTACTCAGCCAGGTGCGGTACGACGACCGCCAGCGCGCCGCGTCCTCCGGCGTCTTGCTCGAATAGCTGGCGTCGGTGCCGTCCAGCAGATACGTGCGTAGTTTCACCAGACTGGCCAGATCAGCCTGGGTCGCCGGACGTATTGTGAAGAAGGACTGTTCCATCTCAGGCCACCTCCGCAGCAAACACCTCGGATGCCAGTGGGATGCTGAAGTGGTCGAGGGTCTCGCGCAGCGACACAGCCAGATGCTCGATCTGCGCATCGCTGTGGTTCGGCGTAGCGTTGACGCGGAAGCGCTCTGTCCCTACAGGCACAGATGGATAGTTGATCGGCTGCAGGTACACACCATGGTTATGCAGCAAGCGTTCGGCCGCTGCCTTGCAGCGCTTGGCTTCACCTACCAGCACCGGCAGCACATGGGTTTGTGAGCAGGGCATCACCGGTACGTCGTGATGCTTGAGGCGCTCGCGTAGCTTGCCCGTCTGGCGATGCAGACTATTGCGCTCTTTGTCGCTCGCCTTGAGGTGTTCAACGCTAGCCAGGCATCCGGCAGTGACTGCCGGTGGTAGCGAGGTGGTGAAGATGAAGCCGGTGGCAAAGGAGCGCACCGCATCAACGATTACCTGAGTCGAGGCGATGTAGCCCCCGATAACGCCGATGGCCTTGGCCATGGTGCCCTGGATGATATCTACCTGACCGGCGACGCCCAGTTCTGCGGCGATACCAGCGCCGCGTGGGCCGTACATGCCCACCGCATGCACCTCGTCCAGATAGGTGAGGGCGTTATAGCGCTTAGCGAGTGCGACAATTTCAGCGATAGGCGCGATGTCGCCATCCATTGAGTAGATCGACTCGAAGACCACGATCTTCGGTTGGCCAAGCGGATAGCTGGCTAGGATCTGCTCCAGATCTTCCATGTCGTTGTGGCGGAAGATCTTGCGCTCGTTGGGTGTGGAGCGGATACCGTTCACGATGGAAGCATGGTTCAGCTCATCGCTGATCACTACGCAATCGGGGATGCGTCGCAGCAGGCACTGAAGGGTGGCATCGTTGGAACCAAACCCAGTGGGGAATACCAACGCCGCTTCCTTGCCGTGCCATTCGGCGAGAGAGGCTTCGAGCTCTGCGTATACCTCGTGTGATCCACCGATGTTACGCGAGCCGCCGGAACCCGCACCGTAAGCATCCAATGCGTCATGCATTCGCCGGCGCACAGCCGGATGTTGCGACATACCGAGGTAGTCATTGCTGCACCAGACCACCACCGGGTTCTCTTCGCGGCCATCCAATTTGGCCAGAGGATATTGGCCGCAAATGCGGCTCAGGGTGGTGAAGGTGCGGTACTGGTTGGAGGACTTCAATGTCTCCAGTTGTTCTCGAAGAAGTGCTTGATACATCCGTTTATCTCCTTAGCGAGTTGATGACACGTCTCTGTGTGTTTCCTCATCAAACGAGAGCCTGGTAGGGGTAATTCCATCCAGGCCGGGCTATTCTTAGCGGGATTTATAGGGGTTACAATTTGACTGTTTATCCTATTACTGGAGGTAACCGGATGAGCGCGCCTCGCACAGCTGAACGCACTCGAATAGAACTGGCCGAATTCCTGCGTAGTCGCCGTGAACGTATTTCGCCGGAGGAGGTGGGCATGCCCGCCGGCAGTCGCCGGCGCACACCTGGGCTGCGCCGCGAGGAGGTTGCGGCGTTGGCTGGGGTGGGTTTGTCCTGGTACACATGGCTGGAGCAAGGTCGGGACATCAGTGTCTCGGCGACCTTCCTCGACAACCTTTCGCGCGCGCTCAAGCTGGATGCCACCGAGCGCCGCCATCTGTTCCTGCTCGCTCACCAGCGTCTGCCGCCAGAGCCGGGCAAGACTTGGTGCACAGTACCTGCGCTGATTCACCGTCTTATGGGGGACCTGCCGTCACGTCCGGCTTATGTGCTCAATCTGCGCTGGGATGTGCTGGCCTGGAACGCCGCAGCGGATCGGGTTTTCGGCTTCTCGGCGTTGCCGCCTGATCGCCGCAACATGCTCTGGATGCTCTTCACAAGCCCCGCTATGCGAGAGCTTTTCAATCCCTGGAGTGAGCAGGCGCTGCAGATCCTTTCCAGCTTCCGCCGTGACTTTGTGCGTGCTACTCAGGATCCTGATATCGCTGCCTTGGTGAAGGATCTGGAAAAGGCGTCGCCCGATTTCAGAGAATGGTGGCGGCAGCAGGACATCCATGGCCCGTGCCAGGGAATACGCCACCTTGAAGTCGAGGCGGTGGGACACGTGGTGTTCGAACACACCACGTTAACCATCGATGAGGATCGCCATCTGCGCTTGGTCTACTACGCGGCCAAGGAAGGCTTACCGCAGAGCCAAGCCTTCGAACAGTGGCTGCAGCAAGAACCGGCACCGGTTTAACTCCCGGTTCCGATTGCTCAACCAATCGAAGGCCCACGCTGGCGGCCTAGTTGCCACGAGACGCTGTTGCCTTGAATCACTGCCGAAACGCTTTGCCCAAGGTTTTTCTCGATCACCGGCTTCCACGGCACCAGGCTGAAGCCGATATCGTCGGCGAGCAGAGCATAACGGCCGCTCGCCAGTTGCATGCTGCGCCGGTATATCCCGCTGACGCGTTGGCCCTCCACCGCCGGGCGGTACTGCATGCCCGTCTGCGCCGAGATCTCACGTGCTGTTGCCGTCAGCTCTCTTCCGCGCAATGTGGCCAGCAGGTTGCGTGAAAGTACCACGCGTTGTCCCTGGCGTTCGGCGAGGCCCTGTTCCATCAGAAAGTCCACGCGCTGCCGCAACGCTTCGCGCACTTCCTTGCCGAAGCCCGTGCCGACCAGCTCGCGGTTGCCACCGATCAGCTGTTGGTCCAGCCAGGTCGCGCCGACGGCGCGTACCTGCTGCTCAAGTGACAGCGGCGTGCGCACCTCGACAGCGACGTCGCCCAAGCGGCGAGCATCATGTTGTCGACCTTGCTCGGGCAGATCTGCCGGCACCCGCCAGACGCCTTCGGCCAGCCGTTCCACGATACCGGCCCGGCGGAGGGCTTCCAGACGCCGAACGTGGCGCTCGACCAATGCCTCGCGATCCTGTCCTTCGACTGCCTGTGACCTTGCAAAGGCCGTGTGATGATCGGTGCGATAGAGGCCTTCCACAGCCAGCGCCGCAATCGAGCGATCCACCGCGCGCGGCTCGCTCAGGCTGCGTGTTTCCACCAGGCCACCAATGGGATAGTCGGCCAGGTTCGTGCGGGAAGGCAGTCTCAGGTAGTGGGCTTTGCCATCGAGTCCGTCGACCACCAGATAACCGCGGTCGTTGAGCTCGTCGGCTAGGCCTTTGGCTACGATCCTACCAACCACAACAGAGCCATCCTTGCCCGGCTCGTATACCGCCAGCTCGCGTTGCACGCTACCCATGGCCCGCTGCATCGTGCGCACGATATCGCTGCGTTCACCCATGGCACGCAGAGTGGCCTCGGCGTCGTCACGCAGGATCCATTGTCCTGGCCGCACTTCATGTGCGAGTTCAAGCTTCTGCAATTGCTGCAGGCGGCCGATCAGCAACTGTCGGCGCGGATGGTTGGCGAGCAATTTCAGGCTGAGCACGCCGGCCTTGCGTTCGCGCAGTAGGGTGCGATCCAGGCTGGTGAAACGCTCTTGCTGCACCTCGCGCTGCAGACTCTGCTGGATCTCCAGTTCGGTACGTGGGCCGAGCCATTCGGTGGCTAGCTCCGAGGCGCGGTTGCGCATGCCCTCGGCGATGTAGTCACGAGCGATCACCAGGTCCTTGCCGGTGTCGTCCTTGCCGCGCAGGACGATATGGGTGTGCGGGTTGTCGGTGTTCCAGTGATCGACCGCCACCCAGTCGAGGCGGGTGCCGAGGTCGGCCTCCATCCGGCTCATCAGGTGGCGGGTATAGGTGCGCAGGTCATCGAGCTGCTCGGCATCCTCGGGTGAGACGATGAAGCGAAACTGGTGGCGATCGTCCCGACCGCGCTCCTCGAACGCATTAAGGTCGGCCTGGTCGGTCAGCGGCCCATAGGCCTGGCCCGGATCACCCTCGCGGCTGACGCCGTCGCGCTCGATGTAGCGAAGGTGGCTGAGCGTCGAGCGCTTGCCAGCCTGGCGCAGGTTTACCAGGCGCGTCTTGATGGCGACGCGGCGGGCGTTGGACGGCAGTTTCTGCGCGCTGAAACGAGCAGCGACATGTCCGCGGCCGAGACGGGCACCGGGCTGGTGTTCCGCCTTGCGCGGCTTGCCGGTGCCGGCCTTGTTGGCCTGACGCAGCACCTGGTTGACGAAGGCTTGGCCGCGTTGTTGCGGCTTACCCGGCTGCGGGCGAAAGCGCAGTTCGTCGTCATGGCGACTTCCTTTGCTCATGCTTAGACTCCTCCAGGTTGATCGTGGTACGGCGTATCAAGCACGCTTCCTGGCCAGCACAACTGCGGGGCGAACACAGTTTCGGCACGTGGCTATCCCGGCGCTGTGTCGCCGCCAACCCCCGTGCAGACTGCTTTCCGGGCCAACGAAGTGCCGCCCCCTTTTATCTTGCCCTCAGCTCTCTCCGTGCCTTTTGCGTTCAGTAATGGGTAAACAGGGTGCGGGTTTTCTGCGGGCGGGCCAGTTGCGCGTCCCAAGCGAGGGCAGTGGAGATAGCAACAGGTGGCCCGCGGCAATAGTTGCTGACTGCAGCCGCTGTGCAGCTGAGCTGACATTGCGATGGTGTGGTCATGGGAGTGCCTCCACCCGTAATGGCTGCGCCCGACCTATCACCGAGTCGACGATTACAGGGCCGAAGTAGCGACTATCGAATGACTCCGGATTGGCGGTGCTAAGTAGAAACAGTTCGCCGTCATCCAGCTGCCGGCAGCCACTCCACTGGGGTAGAACGCGGCCTTTCCGATCAACTCGCAAGCGAACGGCGACAGGTTCACTATCGACGACAATCAAGCCGCCCAGCACGCATACATGTTGGGGAGCAATTGCTGCCACGGTCTTCAGCAACGGAACGTTCGCAGGCAGGTAGCCGCGTTGCGCCGCGAACGTCCTGGCCTCGTAAGGCAAGTTGATCAGCACTGTGTCGCCTGGGCGAAATGAGCGAGGCGTCTCGATCTGGTACCAGCCTATGGGTAGGCTGTCTGAGGCGTTGTAAACCAGCCGCGGCATAGGCGTGTAATTGGCCGTCCAAGTCAGTGCGAACAAGCTGCCTGCTATCAGTGCCAACGGTCGTCGACGACGGTGCGAGGTAGCTGTCATGGCGAGACCTCCGGGAACTCTCGCTCAAGCACTTCGCGCAGCATCTGAGCCATTGTTACGCCGCGGTCGATGGCGGCTAGCTTGATGCGCGTGCGCAGTGCTGGCGTCACGTCCAGCGTCATACGTGCGGTTTGGCGATCACCTTCTTGGCGTCCTGCTTCAACGCGCTGCTGTATCCAGGCTTTGGCTCGCGGATCGGCCATTGGGCGTGCCCCAATTCCTACGCGCTTGCTGCTCATGACGACCACCGCAAAAGCTCATCGACCAGATTGCTGACCTCGCGTGCCGCTGCGCTGTCGGGTGCCAGCTCCCGTGCCAGGCGACCGGCAGCTACGCTCTCGGCAAACACGATTCGCTGGCGCACTTCGCTATGCAGAGCCGGTACCGGTTGGTCAGCCAGTGCAGTGCGTGCTTCGCGACCGATGATCGTGGTGCTGACCCGCCGGTTGATTGCAAACGCCGCTCGCATCGATGGTTTGAACACCTGCGCTTCTCGGATCAGGCTGACCATTTCCGAACTGGCCCACAGGTCGTAAGGGCTCGGTTGAACAGGGATCAATACACGATCGGCTGCGAGCAACGCAGAACGGGCAAGGGCAGCGATGCGAGGAGGTCCATCGATGATGACGTGGTCGGCACGAAGGGCCAGCTCCGGTGCTTCCTGATGCAGCGTTTCGCGTGCAAGACCGACCGCACTAAACAGTCTCGGCAAGCCTTGCTGGCTGCGCCGCTGCGCCCAGTCCAAGGCAGAGCCTTGTGGGTCGGCATCAAGTAGGACGACTTTTCGTCCGCGGACAGCCAACTCGCCGGCGATGTGGGTGGCTAGGGTGGTTTTTCCCACCCCACCTTTCTGATTGAGCAGGGCGATGATCATGACCAGACTCCCGCAGACTTCTCTGGATCAGCGTCTGTCCACAAGTGCCCGGCGCCCCAATAACAAGTTAGAGCTTTTAAGTTAGTTAAGTTAAGGCGGGCGCTAGGCCGCGTCCTGCGTGGCCTGCAGAGGTGAAGATGCGCCTGATAGCACGATAGTCTTGCGCCTGATAGCACGAGCCCGCTTGCGCCTGATAGCACGACACAACTCACAGCTTTTCCAGAAAATATCCATGTGCCGTCTACGGCACCGGCCTGAATGCGAGCAGCTCCGTTGAGGGAGAGAAACGGACGAGCTCCAGGTGATAGCCGGGCATCGACTGCCGAGAAACCAATGCCCGCAGATCGCCGGCAAAATCCGAATAACGCGCCATGCTTCCCGATTTGCGGTACAGGTGACGCAGGTCGAACTGCCAGCCGTCTTTCTGCCTGCCGCCGTGTTTGCGGATGAGTCGATACAACCAACGCTCCAGGCCGCCGGTGAGGCGGAAGTAAGCCGGGTCGATGGTCAGCACCAAGGACTGCTCCAGCACGCCGCTGTAGAACCAGTCTGCAAGGATCAACTCGATACCCTCCGGTCGTCCGTCGGGCGCTGCCGACTCCTTCCACTCGTTGATCCAGGAAAAGCGGTGCAGGCGCCTGCCCGTGGTCTCGCGAATAGACGTGGCCACGCTGGTCGATTGCAGCCGGTCGAGGGCGGCCTTGAGTCGCGTGTAATCCCGGGTAGACGTACCACGACCGATGAACCTGAGTATCTGGTACGGCGTTGCGCGCATGAGCCTCGAAGTCGGAATGCCCGAGTCCCGGGCCTCGACAATCTGGCTGGCGGCCCAGATCAGGATGTCGGCATCCCAGATCGTGGCGATACCATGCGCTTGAGTACCCTCCACACGTACCGTCACATCGCCCGAACGAAAGTCGATCGGCACCGTGCGCCGTGACTTGGCCAGGGAGAAGAAGGGATGCGCCATGAGATCCTGGGCGTCGCGTGGCGCCATATCCCCCGGCAGGGCGCGGAACAGATCCAGTTGCTCGCTCTGCGAAGTCAAATCGAGATGCCGACAATTCATAGGCGAAGGTTTCACTGATCATCACGCTGTGCTCCCGGGTGGCGGTCGATGTACTCGGGATCGAAGGTGGTCTCGAAACTGCGCTCACTGGCCCAGGCTTCGAGATCAGTGAGCGCATACATCACCCGGCGACCAAACTTGTGGAATCGTGGCCCGCCGCCGATTACCCGCTGCTTCTCCAGCGTGCGTGGAGAAAGCCGGAGGAAGTCCGCTGCTTCGTTGTTTGTAAGGTAGCGAGGGACAGGGCAGGCCTGTGGCGCTTGCGCTTCGCCAGTGCCCTCCACGGGCCGCATGGCATGAGTCGTCGGCCCTGCCTTGCGTTGCCGCGGTGCATCGAGATCGATGCCCCGCGGCTGATGGGAAAGATCGATTGAATGCGACATGGTGTGTCCTCCGTTGACGTGGGAGGTGCACCGTGCGGCAGCAATCGCATCCGATCATGCCGGGTTGGGTCTGGGCGAATACGCAGGCAGGAGGGGCGAGGATTGATACCGGGACGGTCTGGGCGCTGACCGAGTACGCCCATCCACGCGCGTCACCGGTCATGGTGCCCGGCACGCCAAGCTCCGCACGCATAGCCCCATGGATATACGGATCTGTGGCTTTCCACAAAACCGGAAAACCGCATCTGCGTATTTCCGTAAATCCGTAAAATCGTAAATCCGCTTCCCCACCAATCCGTAAATCCGTGGATACGGATCGACAGATTTGGGCAAAACCGTAAGACCGTAACGGTCTCAATCAACTGGCGGTACAACAAGGTTGCTCCAGGCTGATCGCCGGGGGCGCGCACCCGTGCATCAATCTTCCGGGTGGCGCGCGCGGGTGGCCCTCAGGACAGGGGCGCAAAAAACAGGCACCGGCTCGCCCCGGTGCCTTCCGCTGGGTTAGCGATTCCAGAACACGTGCACCTGCTCGAAGCCGGTCTCCAGGGTGAACAGGTCGCCGCCGTACTCCATGTCGCGGGCCATGGCGCGGTAGTCGATGTACATGGCCAGGTGCTGCGGAATGCTGGTGGTTTGCTCGGTCAGCTCCTGGGCATAGTCGGCCAGCGAGCTGTAGCGGCCGCAGTAATCCTCCTCGGCCGCCTTACGCGCCTGCTCCAGGTCGTTGAAGTGAGCGAGCAGGGCGCCGCCGAACTCGGGGTATTCCTCGATGAAACACGCAATTTCATGGGCTTTCTCGAGGTCCTCGTACTCGCCGAGGCGGTAGCCGTCGAAGCCCTCGAAGTCATGGATGGCGTATTCCTCCGCACCCTCGACCGGCGAGGCCGTCAGCATGGCACTGACCTGTGTCTGGATGTCGTCCAGCCCCAAGGTGGCATCGATCCAGACGCCATGCAGATGACCGGCGTTGTAGGCGGCCAGATCGGCAATGTAGATCCTGATTCCTTCGCTCATGGTTTTCGCTCCTTCGTCTTCAGGGTTCTGCGCTTGCGCTGCGCATGAATCCCTGCCGACTAGGGCGACTAAGGCGGTCGTGAAAAAATCAGGAAAAATCGCGGAGGCTCCACCCAGCGCAGCGGCCGGGTGGAAACCGTCTATTTTTCTTGATTTTGAGGGGGCAAGAACCCCTGCTTTTGTATCAGGGAGAGCGTCACCGCCTGTGGTGACAGCAACGTGCTTCGTCAGTTAGCAACTGGCCGGCACGGGAAATTGGAAGCCTCTATCCTCAACTTCGCCACTAGGCGGTTACTCATCAAGTTTCATAGAGATTGCCTGCATACCTTTCACAAACTCCATGTTGAAACCTTCAGTTGGCACGAAGTAGGGAACGACCACCTTCAAATCATCGAACGCATCGTGTTGCTGAAGCTGGTGTAAATAGCGCTGTAGGAGCTCTGGCTTGGTTGCAGACCTTGAAAGGTGTTTCTTCACTCGCTCCTCGTATTGTCCCACCTCGTCCTCAGTCGCACAGTCGCCCTCCTCAGTCATCGCCAGAAGTTCGCGGGCGAAACGTTTTTGTGACCATCCCAATTGCTTGATGAGCCTTTTGATCTCCCGCTGCAGTCGCTCAGTTTCTGTCCCCATCTGTCCCCAGGCACCTAGCTAATGTTCGATACGTCCCAGCGGGGACGCCCAAATCACTATTGAAGGAAATGAAAATGTCCAAAAAAATGACTCAAGCCGACGCTTCGCGCATTGCCTCCGCTACCGCAAGGCTGAATGGAGGTCATGTTCCGAAAGCTTCTTTCGCCTCTCGCGCTCAATCGGCCGCAAGCGGCAATGGCGCCGGCTGGCCGAGCAAGAACGATGGCATGCCTTCCGGCGGCGGCCGCGATAACAATCCACCTGCTCCTAAGAAGTAATCCTCAGCGTTAGTAGGACAAGGACGTCCTGGTCAGTTTGCACTGCCTGGCTGCCGACTCAAAGGCAGCTAGGTATTTATCCGTATTTTTGTTGAAGTCCGAGACTTTAAAAGATTTCTGCACCTTGCCCAGCGCACATATGCAGTCATCTCTTTTGCCTGAGTAGGCGTAGCTGGCCAAAGGCTGCTGCGACGAATTAAGGCACATCTCGATAATTGCATACTCATTCGAAATGGAATAGCGATCCATATGTCCTTTATAGTCGAGCAGTTCTTTGGTGCCGATCGCGCCAGCTCCAAACGCTAAGACTACAGCACCCAGCGTTTTTTTGATCTTTCCGTAGGCGTGGCCAGTCAGAGGTTCTTTGCAATGCCCACAATTAACTTGTGTGTCCAGATTTAGTGAATTTGATTTCGAACAGCTTGGGCATTTGATCAGCATGGGAATCCTTGAGCTTCCATGGATGATTATAAAGCTCCTTGAGAGAGAAAATTTACGATAAATTACGACATTTTACGTGCTGAGTGAACGTAATTTTCAGTCTGTGGCCTCGATGAGTCAGCAGAGTAGAAGTTTAGCTCCGTCTGGCAAATCTGGAATTCAATCATCATTTCTACTGTGTGTAGTGAGCCAGATGTGGTGGGCCACAAGCCGCCCGCTATTCAGGAATCAGCTTCTAAAGTAAATCTTATGTCTACTGAAGAAAGAGAAGGCTACGAAGCCTATTGGAGAGGTGAAGGTGTGGGGGATAATCCTTACATTTGGTCGAATAAAACCTGGTGGATGGTTGAGGATTGGGAAAATGGGTGGAAGCGAGCGCAGCGGGAGGATTACGATGATGATTAGTGTTGTTAACTCCGTTCGATCTCAATACCAACTTTTGGTTGCTTATTGCCTGTTGCGCTCGGCTAGTTTGTGGCGACTGTCGTCACTTGCGTTTTCTCAAGCCAGCATCCTGTTCAGGCTTAAGTTCATTGACAAAAAAGTATCCGGACAGCTATTGCCAGTTCTTGCTGTAAATTCTGTGGCGTGCTCAAGGTCGATGCCTAGATTGGTCGCTTGACGCAGTTCGCCCAGGTGATGCTGTTGCATTGACTTGCCAATGCCTCCCTGCGCATCTTTGGCTGGTGGGTCTGTTTTGAACAAAAGCCTCCCAGGTAGCTGGGTTTACTCGATAGGAGCAGCGATGGGAGTTTTCACGCCGGCTGGAGAAACGCGTGTAGCTGTTTTGGTGGATTGCGACAACGTATCGCCCGAGATTCTGGAGCACGCCTTGCGTGTGGTCGCCCAGTTCGGCCGCGTCGTCCTTAGAAGGGGATATGGCAATCACGGGACCTTGGCCAACAAATGGCAGGAGGCGCTCGTTCGACTGGCCTTCACGCCATGCCTGCAGTACCAGTATGCAGCCGGTAAGAATACTTCCGACATCGCCTTGGCCCTGGACGCAATGGAAGCGCTCTTCGATCATCGTGCGGATACATTCTGCCTGGTAACCAGCGACTCCGACTTTGCCTACCTGTGCCGCAAACTCCGGGAGCGCGGCGCGACGGTCTGTATTGTGGGCGAGCCGAAAACGCCTGATGCACTGCGCAATGCCAGCGATCAGTTCTTCGAATGGCGTCGCGAGGAGCATCTTCAGGAGCCTGTAGCTGAGCAGGCCGAGAAAAACGCCAGCAAGACCGAGGCCTGTAAGCAGGATCTGACTAAGCCGGAACCGGCAAAACCCGTGATCAAACGCCGTCCAAAGTTCGTGGTGGACGCCGTATCGCTACTTGCCGGCGGTACCAGCGAAGGCAGGGTGACGTTGAGTGCACTCGGCCAGTATCTAAAGCGAACGGATCCAGCCTTCTCGCCAAATGCGTACGGCCATTCGGGGCTGCTCGACATGACAAAGACCTATGACCTGCTGCATCTCACGCAAGAAACGGGTGGCCATTGGAGTGTAGGTCTGACTGCCAAGGAAGAGTCACACGCCTAATGACAGGCGAAGCAAAAAAGGGGGCTAAGCCCCCTAAGGTTCAAAGCAAACCTTCTTCAGCGAACGACACGGTGCGCTGGCCTGCCACGATGATGTGATCCAGGGAGCGAACCTCGACAAGCGCCAAGGCTTCTTTCAGCCGCTTTGTGAGCGTCCTATCTGCCTGACTTGGCTCCGGGTTACCGCTGGGGTGGTTGTGCGCGTAAATCACGGCGGCTGCATTCACGCGCAGTGCCTCCTTGACCACTTCCCGCGGATAGACCGAAGCGCAATCGATGGTGCCCCGGAACAACTCGACGTACTGGATCAGGCGATGCTTGGCATCCAGGAACAGCGCCGCAATGACCTCGTGTTCGAAGCTGCGCTCGCTTGCCAACGTCTCCAGCTCAGCGAGTTTGAACGCCCTTTCCACCGTTGCGCATCAAAGGTTCGTTCCACATTGTGTTTCCCGCCGTGATCACCTTGCTTCACTGCCTTGCCGCTCTGGTTTTTAGATGATCATGAGGATGTATGCTCATCGTTCTTGGCCCTCATTTTAAAAATCGCGTAATACCGCTGATCGGGATTTCTGCTCAGTCTGCTGGCTGATATCCCAATGAAATCGGGGCTCCGAGCAGTCTGTAGGTGCCGGTAACAACTGCCGCTTGGGAATTGCCTTTTGCCATGATGCAAATGGCTCGGGTACTGTATGTGTATACAGTAATTTGAGATTCACCCCCATGTCACTCACCATTTTGGGCCGCAACCAGCGGCTCGCCCACCTGTTGCCCGAAGCCAAGGAACTACGCGTCACGGGCTTCCAGTCCCCCGCCGAAGACGAGAAGGAAGAGGGGCTTTCGCTCGATGCGCTGACCAGCCTCGGGGCGCCTCATGTGTGGGTGGTGCGGGTGGAGGATGACAGCCTGATCGGCTTCGGCATGTACCCCGGCGACCGGCTGGTGGTGGACCGCGGCACTATGACCAAGCGCGAGCAGTATGTGGTGGTCGACCTTGAGAACGATGGTTGTTACCGCTTGCGGCTGATGATCGAAGACGACGACGGCCGCCTGGTGCTGCGCGCCCCCAGCCGCATCACCCCGGACATCAACCTTGAGTACGAAGAGTGCGTGCAGATCTGGGGTGTGGTGCGCTGGGTTATCAGCTACGTGGGGCGCTGAACATGGACCAGGTATTCGCTTTGATCGACTGCAACAGCTTCTACTGTAGTTGTGAGCGTATCTGCCAGCCGGCACTGAAAAAGCAGCCGGTGGTGGTGCTCTCGAACAATGACGGCTGTGTGATCGCCCGCACGGCGGAAGTGAGGGCCCTGGGCATTCCCATGGGGGCGCCGTACCACCTGGTGCGTAAGGATCTGCGCGCCGGCGGCGTGGTGGTGCGATCGAGCAACTACACGCTGTACGCGGACATCAGCAACCGGGTGATGCGCACCATCCGCGACATGGTGCCGGGCATCGAGGTGTACAGCGTGGACGAGTGCTGGGCCGACTTGACCGGCATCGCCGATCTTGACGGCCTCGGCCGCCAGGTGAGGGCGCGCCTGCTGCGCGATATCGGCATGCCGGTGGGTGTGGGTATCAGCACCACGAAGACGCTGGCCAAGCTGGCGAATTGGGCCGCGAAGAAGTGGCCGGCTACCGGCGGCGTGGTCGACTTGACCGACCCGGCCCGCCAGGCCAAGCTCCTGCGCATCGCACCCGTGAGCGAAGTGTGGGGTATTGGCCGGCGCCTGGCACCCCAGCTGGAGGCGTTGAAGATTTACACCGCGTGGGACCTGGCGCACTTCGACGTGGCCACGCTGCGTAAGCAGTTCGGGGTGACGCTGGAGCGCACCGCACGCGAGCTGCGCGGGGTTAGTTGCCTGGACTTCAACGATGGGCCGCCGCCGAAACAGGCGATCTGCTCAAGCAAAATGTTCGGCGAGAAGCTCGAAGACCTGGCGCCGATTCGCGAGGCCTTGGCCACCTACGTGACGCGAGCCTGCGAGAAGCTGCGCAGCCAGCACAGCCTGTGCGGTGCCATACAGGTCAGCATCAAGACGCAGATCCACAACCCGAAGCTGCCGCGCTACTCGAACGCGCAGACGGTGGCGCTGCCAATGCCCACCGACGACACGCGCGATATCTTGGCGCCGGCGCTGCGCGCCCTGGACGCGATCTACCGGCCGGGCTTCAAGTACTCGAAGTGCTCGATCCTGCTGATGGATCTGAGTCAGCGCGGGGAGGTGACGGCGGATCTGTTTGCGCCGGCGGCTCGGGCTGGCAGTGATCGGGTAATGGCGGCGCTGGATGCGATCAATCGGCGGGAGGGCGCCGGCACCCTGCGGCTTGGCCGTGTGCCGGTTGACCCCTGGTGGGGAATGAAACAAGAAATGAAGAGCCAGTGCTACACCACCAGGTGGGATGAGGTGATTGGGGTTCGAGGATGATCGCCAAGCATCGCAGCGTTAGGTTTGAAAAGAATAAGCTTATTCCGTTTTTAAGCGTGACTTAAAAGCGATACGTTCCATACTGGGTTTTCGCGATAACGGACTATCTCACGTACGTACATCTCTAAGGAGATTCACCATGATGTCATCCAGGCAAAAACGGCAGCTTATCGAGGCGGCATTTCTGCCGTACACGTGCAGCTGCACCATCTGCCCGGACGGCCTTGTCTCGATCAGAGTGATAGACCCGGTTAGCGATGCTCTGATGCTGGAAGTGCATGAATTACCGTCCACAGATCTTAGAGGTTGGAGCCAGATAGCTGATTTCGCGGCCAACCTGCAGCGTAAGCACGCTGTTCGTCTGGCAGGCTGACCGCCAAGCTAGGCTAAACGCACCAACCAAAAGGCCCGCAGCAGCGGGCCTTTTTGCGTCAGGTCGGCTTTTCTTCCGGCTTGCGCGGCCGGGAGCGCTGGCCACCTTTGCGGCCCGCTTCTGCGGCTTTCCCGGTCATTGGCGAAATTGTCGTCACTATTCTTCCCGCCTTTTCGGCCTGCCTCTGCCGCTTTTTCACGATTATTTGCGAAGTTGCCTGGGTTGCTGCTCGCCATTTCCGGTTGTATGTCTACATCCATGTGGAAGGGGGCAGGCTGGGGGCTGTTCAAGGAGGGCGACAAGCGGAGCGGGGTAAGTCACTCGGCTGTGGGGTGGAGTGACTCAGGCAACGGGGTGATGGTGGGGTGGGCTTGGGAGTAAAGCAGGGTGCGTTGCAGATCCATCATCACCAGGCGAACCAACTGAGCGTTTTGCAACTGGTGTGCTTTGAATACGCGGCTCGTGATCAGGTTGCCCTCAAGGTCATGGCAGAAAATGGCCAAGCCCTCACCACTGTATTCGGCCTCGATGACGAACCGCCCACTTACCGCCGTTTTGAGCTGCTCAATGTATAAGTTCATGGTGAACGCTCTGATTCTGCAGCTGAGAGCTGCTGTATCTGGAAACGTTCGAATTATCTTACAGCAGCGCTCAGGCCATCTGCCACTAGGGCAAAAGGACTATGAGCCCTGTTGTAGCTGATTGACTACATGAGTGCCGAAAAGGTCAGGGGTTATATCTCTTTAGCAGTGTTTCAATCAGGTTGATCAGTTCGTAAAGCTGCGGAGTGGTCAGGTTATTCCGGCGTGAAATATCAAACATCGCCTCCAAATCGATTGAACTAGAGCTGCTAGTTCAAGTTGATGTCTACCGATGCCTGCTCTGGGCACTCATGGGCTGCAGAATTTTGCTGCAAGCGGAGAGGAGAAGGGCTGTCGAAGTAACGGGGCATTGCCGGACGGGATCAGTCCTTTGATTGAGTGTCTGTGTGAAACGCTGGTAGCTAATTCACTAAGTACCCTTGTATACAGAACCTGGTCTCAGTTCAGTAGGTCGTGCGATGCAGCAAAAAAGGGGGCTAAGCCCCCTCAGGTTCAAAGCAAACCTTCCTCAGCGAACGACACGGTGCGTTGGCCAGCTACGATGATGTGATCCAACGAGCGGACCTCGACGAGCGCCAGGGCCTCCTTCAGCCGCTGCGTCAGCGTCCGATCGGCCTGACTTGGCTCCGGGTTACCGCTGGGGTGGTTGTGCGCGTAAATCACTGCAGCAGCATTCAGGCGCAGCGCCTCCTTGACCACTTCCCGCGGATAGACCGAAGCGCAATCGATGGTGCCCCGGAACATTTCCACGTACTGGATCAGGCGATGCTTGGCATCCAGGAACAGTGCCGCAAAGACCTCGTGTTCGAAGCCCGCCAGCTTGGTGATCAGGTATTCCTTGACCAGCTCAGGCGAAGTAAACGCAGCCCCGCGCCGTACCTTCTGATCGATGACCTGGCGAGCCGCTTCCAGGATCTGCTCGGCAGTGGCGGGCGCGTAGCGACCTTGCTCGTCGCGAATCAGCAGGGAAGTGTCAAAGGCGAGAGAAGGATGAGACATGATCATGCTCCAGTTGCTCGGGCGGAATTGCCCGGAACCGGCACAAGCACGGCGCAGCGCAGCTGTCAGGGGGCGACAGCCGGCCCCGCCGCAAGCACGCGAAGCGTGAGCAGCCCTTGACGGCGAGAACGCCGTGATAGGTTCAGAGGAAACAGCAAGACCGTCGTTCCACCGATCTCACAGGCGCAACCAGCAAGCGAAGCGCGCAGGCTTCAACAAGGGGAAGCGGCGGCTGCAGCCGCCAACAACAGCGTAACCGGGGCGCGCGTTATTTGACGCGGTAGAGCACCAGGGAGCCGAGGTCGATCAGGCGACCTGGCTCGTAGCGCTCGATCACCAGCTTCTCATCCCAGCGCTTATTACTAAACGCGTCCGGCTCATGGGTCAGGGTCAGCAGGTTGCCCTTGAGCTTGAAGCGCAGAGTGGCCTGGACGAGGTTGCGCACCTCCATGCCCTTGCGGTCCATGCGCAGAGTGGTGGAGCCGAACACCCAATAGCCACGTAGGGGCGAGGCGAAGTCCAGATCCGACCAAGTGCCTTGCAGGTCGGCCAGGGTCAGCAGAGGCGGGTTGGCCTTCTCGGCGTCTGCGTAGCTCGCCTCGGTGTCGCCAGCCGAGGTGGAGGCCTTGCCAGGTTGCGGCTCGCTAGCAGGGGCCGCCGCCGCGGTTGGTGACTCGTGGGCGATCTCTTCCTGGTTCTCAGTGGTACCGCAGGGGCGGTCGGAGAACTGCGTGGCGCCATTGGCGGCCTTGCATTTGAAAATGGCGGCAGAGGCCGGGGCCAGCGGTGCGAGGAGCAGGGCGCAGGCGAGCAGGGTGGGGGAGAGGCTGAAGAGGGAGCGCATCAAACATCCTTGTGATGGGGCCGCGATGGTGGAGGAGTCTATCCATTGGCCCAGGGCGGTGACAGCCCCAGCTGCGGCAATCGAGCCGCGGCACTTGCGGCGGCGTCTTGATATCTGACCGGAGTGATCGTGCTGGTGCCGTTCGGAGTACGCAACAGCGTCGCGCGAACCTGCACTCAGCTCAGCTGAAGCGGGAGGAGAGGTATTTCGACGCAAATGCCTTCCTGGCCTGCGAACAGACCAGGAAGGTATTGCAGATCAGCAGCGACAAGCCATTTCAGCCGGCTGCCTGCCAGCCTCGTGTGAACGCAACCGCTGGTGCACACGCCCCAGAAAACCGACCTCGAAGGCACGCCTGTCGATGGCCCGCGACAGCAGAGTACGCTCGGCGATCATCACGGCCCATAGCCATCCACCAAAGGCACTGTCGAGCCAGAATTGAGCCAGTTTCACGCCTCGGTTGAATGCCTCCCTGCAATCGGCTGCCCAGGCGATTTCAGTACCTGGCTGGTCATCGTGGGAGGGTAGACAGGTCACGACACCGTTTCGAACAACCAATCGCGAAGTGCTAGGCGTGGATTACCAACGGATGGGATCTGCGGTCCGCTTACCGGGATGCAGTTTTTAACTGGTCTGGCAAATTGGGTGGCGTGTTACTGTCGAATTGCCCAAAATGTTTCGTAGGTAAACTGCGCCAACGTATCGATAAGCTGCGGCTTATTGATTTTGATCATGTTATTGGATCGCCGTGTGCTTGCCTTGCAAACAAAATCATAGGGCCGCTCCAGAACGCTTTGGGCTACCGGCATCCATTGGCGGCTGCTCGGTTCTTCGACGACCTCACCCGAACGTTTCTTTGCCTTGGCTACGTCTACCCAATACTGGCCAGCCTTGCATTGGAAAGCGATCGTGTACCATATATAAGAAGGCTTGTCCTGGTCTTCAAACACCTGCACAACTTCCACAGTACGAGCCGTCTCGGCTCCTGATTTGGAGGGGCTCTCTGCAACAGAAAGAGCATCGGCATACATGACTTGCCGCTTGGGTTGATCGCCACTCCCGAAGATCAGCCACCAGTCAGGCATTGCCGCCACTGCCTTGCCCGGAAGAATGGCAAGGGTAAAAAGGATCGCCAGAACCTGAGCGAATTTATGCACTATTATTACCTCTTATATAGTTGTCGATCATAAAAACCGGGCAAACGTTAAAGTTGACGTTGATAATCTCATGCCTTAGACAAAGCGTCCGAGGCACTCATCTGTTTCGGCAAACTATTTGAATTCTTCGGCTTCCCCAGGGTCATGATCAACTTGGCCCGCGCCATTGCGCTGATCCACGGAGCCACCTGAGAAGTGGTAATGTATTAAGTAATTGGCGTCTCGGTATTGACCCTTAACCGTTGCATATCACACAGTGGCGTTTTTGTCTGACAATGCGCCCGTAACTGTTTTTTAGGGCGCATTCATATCGGGTTTTAGCGCCAATTACTTATTGTGCGGTCGCTGATTAATAAACGGTACTTTTGGGCTTCTCTGCAGGAGGTTGAGTCTAAGCTAAATATTATTCGCCCAGTTGGCACAGGAAGCAATTTTTCTTGAGTTCACCACTTCCAAAAAATGCGTCCATAGAACCACAGTTATCAACCGAGTAATCCACTACGATGTCTTGAGCGTTAGCAGTGACATTGACCACGCAATATTCTGTCCAGGTATTTTGTTGGTAATGATCCGTAATCTGAAGATACCCTGCGCTTCGATCATGGGTAGCGCCCATGTATTTGTTTTCAGAAAACGTACCCTCGTACCGATCCCACTTATAGATGGTGTTCGCCGGATTTTTACGGTCAGGCTCTACATAGTCAGGTTTGCCCATCAGAGGGGCCAGTTTTGCGATGACCTCATTGACATCTTTACCCTTGGCGTCTTTTACAGTACTCAGCTCCTGACTCGGAATCGAAGTGCACCCGACCAATGAAGACAGCATGGCGGCGACAAGCGCATGTTTTACCGCCACATTTTTGATGGCGGCAGAAGTCAATGGCTCCATTGTTTCGTTTTTTATGCAAGTCATACCCGGTGTCACTCGAATTTTATGATAGGCAGTGAGGCGCAGTTATTAGCTAAAATATTCTATCTATTCGGTTAGGTGTTTTTTATAGTGCAGGTGTACTATCGACTTTCTCGTCGCGAACAAGATCCGTGCGCCACAATACGGACTACTACGCAGATGAAACTAGAAATGTGGATTGCAAAATCACGCTTTATGTCGGGCCAGATCAGATTATCCGTAAGGCAGACTCAGAAGGCGGATGCGGGCAGCACATGACGCCGCCCGGAAAGTGATAGGAATTGAACCCCTCATCACGCCCAGGAGCGCCGTTACGAGAGGAACTTTTGGCGGCGCGACTAGGGTTGAATATCTTCTCTTTCGGTACAAGTCGATGTGGTTGCTCGAACGTGGTGAGCATCCAGAACTGGATTTCTCTAGCCCGCCTGGCCTTGAAGCTTTAGCGCCACCAGCAGCGAGCGCAGTTCGGCGGGTTGCACGGGTTTGGAGAGGATCGGGATCTTGTCGTCGCCCACTGCGTCCTCCACGCGGCGCGCGTCGTGGCCGGTCATGATGATGGCCGGCACCTGGCGGGCGGCGAGGGCGCGCACGTGGGCGATGCAGTCGGCGCCGGAGGCTTCCAGGCCGAGGTCGAAGTCGGTTATCACCAGGTCGATATCCGCTGCCACGTCGGGCAGCGAGGTGTAGGTGTCGACCACGCAGCCCCATTTTTTGAGCAGGGTGGCGGTGGCCAGCAGCACGTTGTGGTCATCCTCGATCAGGCACACGCGCAGGCCATCGAGCATGCTCGGCGGCTGTGGTTTGTTCGATTGCGCCGTCGCCTGCCGAATCGGTGCGCTGGCCAGCTGCAGGCCATCGATGGCCGCCAGGGTGCCTTTGCCCTCCACCGAGCGGATGCGCACCTGCAGGTCCATCAGCCGGCCCAGGCGGCGCACGATGGTCAGCCCCAGGCCCATGCCTTCCACGTCGCTGTCGCGGGCCTGCCGCACGCGGTAGAACTCCTCGAAGATGTTTTCCAGGTGCGCCTCGGCGATGCCGCGACCCTTGTCGTACAGCTCGATGGAGAGCGCCGTGCCGCGTCGCCGGCAGCCGATCAGCAAGGGCTGGCCCGGCGCGTACTTGAGTGCGTTGGTGAGCAGGTTCTGCAGCATGGTGGTCAGCAGGCTCTGGTCGGCGTGCACGTAAAGGTCCGGGCAATGCAGACGGATCTCCACGCCGGCCCAGCGCGCCGCCTCGGTGTTTTGCTGGATCAGCTGGCGCAGCAGGCCTCTTAGCGGCAATGGCTCCATATGTGCGACCACCTTGCCGCTGTCCAGCGAGTACATGTCCAGAATCGTACGGAACAGCCGGGCGACGCTGTTCAGGGACTTGTCGATGTTCTCCACCAGGCGGTGCTGCTCGCCGTCCAGGCTGCTGTCGCGCAGGCAGGCGGTGAACAGGCTGATGGAGTGGATCGGCTGGCGCAGGTCGTGGCTGGCCTGGGCGAGGAACTGCGACTTGGCGCGGTTGGCGGCCTGCTCGGCCTCAGCGGCCAGGCGCGAGCGCTTGAGCAAGGCGTGCATGTAGGCCGGCACCATCAGGGTGGTGAGCAGCAGGGTGACGATCAGGTAGGGCTGCGACTGCCAGTAGGCTGAGATGCTGGCGATGATCGCCAATGACAGGGTGGCCAGGATGGTCGCCAGCAGCAGGTAGCTGGAGCCGTAGCGCAAGCCATAGCCCACTGTTACCCAGATCAGGATGGCGTAGACCGGCAGCATCGGTTCGCCGCCGATACCGATGGTCAGGGTGATGCAGGTGTAGTCGCTGAGCATGGTCAGCACGCGGCGCACCGGGTAGTGGCCGGGGCGTCGACGGATGTCGATCCATAGGGCCAGTGAGGCGGCCAGGAACAGGGACTCGAGCAGCAGAATCCAGCCGGCCAGCGTGGGGTCAATAGCCGAGCGCAGGTGCGTCAGCAGGGTGTAGGAGATCGCGATGGGCGCGATGATCAGGCGCACGACGGCCTGGGCACGTTCGACATCGTAGGTAGGCGAGGCAGTGGCCAGCATGGCGGTTCCCTGTGTGCTAACGCGGAGATCCGGCCACCATAGGTCTCTGCGGCATGGCCGTGCAAGGCAAGCTTTGAGGTCTAAGGTGCTTTTAGAATTTCCCGACCCTCGCTTGGAAAAAACGCTGAAAGGCTATCCAATTTCCTCTTTTACGGTGCGTGTCGATGAATCGCTGTGTCAACGCCTCCCGATCTGTAGCGGCTAAGGTATTTGGTAGCCATTGTCACCAAAAATTAATACCGTGCTTTATTTTCATCATGGTGCGACTTAAATACATTTACAACGCGTTGCGCTGACTGGCAGCGAGGTTTAATTAATTCCCCACTTATGCAGCCATCCAGTATTTCCCAGCCCCATAAAACCGCAGCCTTTAGTCTCGTAGTACTCGACAATATTCTTGGGGTTAACGGTCATGCTCACTCTGCAGGCGGTATATTTCCGTTCCGTCGTATAAGTTTCTACGTGCTGCACGTAGCCTTGTGAGGTGTCGGTATAAGTCCCGGCAGGTTGAACACGATCGTAGTAGCCTTCATTGCTCACCCATTCATAAAGCGTATACCCAGCATCACTAGTAGAGGGAGTAACATATCTGGGCTGTCCCATGAAGGGCGTCAGACGTTTCACCGCCTCACTTATATTTTGACCCACTAGCTCACTGGCAATGCTTCTTTCCGGGTTTATCGTACTGCAGCCCGAAATCGCGAGTATAAATGATGCGGAAAAAATTAATTTGTTCATGCGATTATTCACTGATGACAATCGTCAAGTAATGGAGGAGATTTTAGCTCGATGGTCGGCGTTGTAGGCGAGGTCGAAGTTAATGATAAAAGGTTGATCAGCCGAATTTCGAATCAGTAAAGTGACTGCTTGATCGGCTCGCCCTTTTTTGAGCATGAAGGTGGATTCGTCATTCCCATGGTCAACAAGTTGCCTCCGTTAATAATGCAAACAAATTCCTTTTTATCTTTGCTCCTAAAGTTGGCGTAGGTATTAGTGCCGTCGGTGCGGCGATTAACTAGGGTCAAATCATCTGGCGCGTAACCCAGAGCACCGGCGCCAATCGACGTGATCTTTTCGTCATTCAGTACATTCGTTTTGCTGGCGATGACATTGCAGCCTGCTAGGCTGGAAAGTACAAGAAGCGATACAGAGATCTTTTTTAACATTTAGTACGTCTCGGGATTAATGTTGAAGGAGATAATACTTGCTGTGAACTATTTTTATGAATAGTACATGTGTGCTATGAAAGCTGTTGATCGCGAATTGAAGAAGTCGCGTAGCACATAGCAAGTCTCGGCCGCGCCTTTCACCGGCTACTACGGTGAGCCGCGCAATGTCATGTTCAGCACGAAATACACCTTATAGGACGCGCAGGAAGGGGCAGGCAAACTGCCCCGAACACTCACTGCAAAAAACGCCTCCCTGGCCTGAGAGCAGGGGAGGAAGGCATTGCCTGTCAGCAGTGACACGCCTTTTCGGGTGGCAGTCGACGGCCCGGCTGACCACCGCTGAGAGCTCCGCCTCCAGCCAGCTGACTACTGACCTCATGCGAACACAACCTCTGATGCACACGGCCCAGGAAGCCAACCTCGAAGGCACGCCTGTCGATGGCCCGCGGCAACAGATCACGCTCAGCGATCATCACCGCCCAGAGCCATCCGCTACAGGCACTGTCGAGCCAGAATTGGGCGAGTTTTATGCCGTTGTCGAATGCCTCCTTGCAGTCAGTCGACCAGGTGATTTCAACACCTGGTTGACCATCGTAGGAGGGCAGGTAGGTATCGACTTCCTTGCTCATGCGGCACCTCCTCGCACTTCGGAGAGTGCGCGGCGGTAGAGCACCACCATCTCATCGAGCAGATCCAGAGCGGAGTAGGCCGCGATACGCACACGCATGTCGTCAGGCGGTATGCCTTCAGGCTCTGCAAGCTGATCGAGCAGATGGCCAAGCATGACTGCACGCGTTTCTGCAGCAGCTTCAGAGGGTAGGGGAGAGCGTTCAGATTCATGCAGCGGACTACGCTGCAGCGGGAAAGGTACAACGCAGGGTTCGAACTCAGCCATGGCACACCTCCAGATCAGAGGCAGACAGCAAGACCATAGGCCAAGGGCGGAGCTCTTGGGTAAAAAAGGGATAGCGCATTTTCCTTATGCTCCTTCGTGAGATTAAGGAGCCGCAGCCATTCGCTACCACACAAATGGAGGCGGACCGTGCAAGGGTGGTAGACCGACTCACGAAGGAAGGCCGGCCAGGCCGAAGCCTGCCTCACACGGCCCGCCATAAACGCACGAGAAAACAACAGATCCTAAAACCTGTTCTCTCGTTTATGACGCACACGCGCCTTCGTGTTGATCGGGCTACCACACCCGGTCGAGGGATTTACCACGACGGGCGCAGTCTAGCCTGAGGGTTTTGGGAGGGCAACATTCTGTGGCGTGCTAGAGCGCAGGTTGGGCCATGGGCGCTCAGCTCTCTCCGAAGGAGGCAGCTTTCGGCGGCGGACTCAACCGGTCGACGCAACGTGCTGGTTAAAACACTCGGCCGGAGTCGCAAAGTCGAGAGTTTTACGCGGTCGCTCATTCAGCAGCCTTGCTATCTCATCGAGCTTTTCTTGAGAGTAGCAAGCGAGATCAATCCCTTTAGGAAAGTATTGCCTCAACAGCCCATTCGTACTTTCGTTTGAGCCGCGCTGCCATGGGGATTTGGGGTCGCAGAAGTAAACTTGGATATTCGTTGCCAAGGTAAATCGCTTGTGCGCGGCCATCTCTTTGCCCCGATCCCAGGTCAGCGATCGATAAAGCTCTTGAGGTAATTTTTGAGCGTTTTCTATGAGCGCATCAATGACTGTAGAGGTGTCTTTTCCGGCCACTTTCACCAGCATCACATAGCGGCTATGGCGCTCAACGAGCGTGGCGATCTGGCTGTTCTTACTGCCACAAAGTAAATCACCTTCCCAGTGACCAGGTACGGCACGGTCTGCTACGTCAGCGGGCCTTTTACTGATAGAGACCGTATCAAGAATCTGCCCATGGTTATCTGTTTTTTGGGTGTGGTGGCGCGAACGCCGCATAGCTCGAGTGCGGCGTAAATGCTCAAGCAACTCTTTTTTCAAGGCCCCACGTGCCTGGATGAAAAGGCTGCGATAGATCGTTTCGTGGGACACCTGATAGCTCGGCTTATCTGGGTAAGTACGCTGTAGCCAACCTGCTATTTGCTCTGGCGACCACTGCATCTGAAGGCGCTGGGCCACAATTTGCGCTAACTGTGGCGCTTGGACAAGTTTGCAGACCTTAGGGCGACAAGCTCGCTCCCATGCGGCTTGATCTGCATGGCTGGCTCTATAGCGTTGCAACCCGCCGTTGCGGTTTATCTCCCGGCTAACAGTGGAGGGCGCTCTTCCAAGCTGCTGGGCAATCAGACGAATCGAATACCCTGCAACGAGAGACCTCGATATTTCTTCGCGCTCTGTCATCGTAAGCGCGAGCCTTGAGCGTTTACGTACTGGCGGTCGTATTCCTCCCGTCTTCGCCAAAATAGCCTGTATCGAGGAATGGTTACGGTCAAAGAGTTGGGCGATCTGCTGGAGAGAATCGCCCTTCCTCCAGCGCTCCCACATCAGCGCTTTCTGGCTTTCGGTGTAATGAATTCGAGGTCTTTGCTTCATCTGCAACACTCCTCCTGTTTACACAGGAATTATGGTGTTGCGTTGACCAATTGAATCCGCCGCCTAAAGGGGACACTAGAGAGTATAAATCTGTCCCCTTTCAGGTTACTGGTAGTCGAGGGTGTAATGCGCGGGGCCGGGGTGAACGCCCCCAAACGCCGAGCCAGCCGAGACAGGCTGGTGCTAGACCAATCTCACTCGCCCTCTCGCAGCATCTGCATATCTACCGGATCAAAAGACCTGTCAGCAGGTGCAGGTGCTCCTCATCATCCCACGACAACGCAATCGAACCAGAGCGCGAGAGCTCAATCTGAACAGGCCTTGAGTTGTACGTGTAGGCGATTTTGATCTTGTCGATCGGTGCCGCGCGGCCACCCGTGATCTCCAACAACTTCGTCATCGCATTCCCCGTCGATGCAATATCGACCCGGTAGCTGCTTTCGATATCAAACGTCACCGCCCCAGAAACGATCCGCTTAGCCATGACTCTCGTGAAGCGCTGGTCAGCCTTGAGCTGCTGATAGACCGCAGAGATGTCCGGCTTCACGATCTCCAGCGCGAAGTTCGTCCCAGTTGCAGCTCGGATGAGTTCTAAAAACGGCTTCAAATCCTTAGGGGGCGAACCCATGCAGATCGAATACCGATCCGGCCCAAGCATTTCAAACACTATGTCGAAGCTGATGAACGTCGAGTAACTCGATTCGACTGTTTCGCCCAGAGGGTTTGTGAACGACTGGGTAATATCCCGCTGCTCGTGGTACCGAAAAGTGGCCTTGCCATTCAGGAACTCGATAGCCTCGACACCAACGCGATTCTGGTCGTTGAACGGCTGCTGTCGAAGCCCATGCAAAAGGGTCTGAAAGTCAATGCGAGCGGTCAGAACCCAGAGTTTCAGCCGCTTTGACTTCATTTCGTCAGACTCCTTTCGATGTCATTCAGGGTCTTTTGCGCCGCCTCCTCCAAGCGGATCTTGAGCTTCTGCTCGAACACCGGCTCGGCACGTACCAGATTTTTGGCGTATTTCCCGTTGTTGTAGTTGTAGACACCTTTGACGATATAGGAGAAATCGCAGTACTTGGCCTGGTTACCAAACTGAGCCTCAAACAGGACTAGCTCAGACCCAACGAGCTTCTCACGAGCTTTCCATCGAATCTTCCACATATAGAACCCGTGGCCTTCAAGCTCAAGCAACTGCTTCGACTCCAAGACACCCTTACCCTTCAGGGAAGCCTTGTCGATGCGAATGATCTTGTGGATCCTGGCTTCTGGCTGCGGCCTGGCCAGTTCGGCCTCAGGGTCGCCATCCTCCCCCTCATCTTCTGACTCAACCTCAATCGAATCCTCGATCACCAGCGCATCGTCACTTAGATCCAGGTCATCATCTTCTTGGTCTTTAGGGTTGAACGTGGAGACGTCGACCACGTCGACCACCTCCATATCCTTGAGATTACGGATTAAGCTACGAAGAAAATTTGTCCTGATGCTCGCATCAAGGATCGCCTCCAAGGAAATGGTTCGGGTCGCCACGTCCTGATCAGTGACGATCTCGATCTGGGAATACAACTGATCTGTGATGTCCTTGAACTTGTCGTTCATGGGGCCAGTGATCTTCCAGCCACTGCCCTGCTTCTCAAGGATCACCTCCGCCGTCTTCTCAACCACTTGGCGGAACTCTGCCTGGCTCAGATCGAGCTTTTGGTATTTGACGGTGAGTTTGAGCTGATCGCCATGGACGGCCACCTCAGCCTGTTCGTGCTGGTCATCCACCAGCCATTCCTTGACGGATGTGAGAGCGTCGGTCAGCTGGTCTTTAGTGACCGATGTCGTGACGACCACATTGGTGGTTTTCTCACGACTGTCACGCCCACCCACCAGGAGGGACAGGTTCCGATAGTCGTAGTAGTCATGGAACAGAGCACTGAAACGATTGGCTAGGAATTTTTTGTCCGATTCATTGGAGATCACGATCCCTCTGGAGAGGAAGACCTTCCTGAGCTCAGCGCTCGTCAGGCTTCGCTGCGTCAGCGCATCGTAGATCGCTTTGTCGGATGCAAAGTACAAACTACCCATTCTCATGTCAGTCTCGCTCCCATCCGATTACTTCGGGCTTATAGTTCGGAATCGCGTGATTTATTATTTCCAGTTCGATCGCATGCAGTTTTCGCTTGCGGTTTTCGTCTTCGCCCCACTCGGTCACATAGCTGTTAATGGCAGTATTGAAGTTGCTAATGATGCTGCTGTGATGGTGGCGATTGGCAACCCTGATTCGGATCTTCAAGTCCTTGTTGGCGTTAAGGATCTGGAACCTGGAAAGCGCGTCAAAGAGGTACCTAAACTCGATCTCAGTGCTGCCATCGCGGCGATAATAGATCAGATAGCCTTCGCTATAAGTCTCAGTTACGTCTTGGGCCTTCTCGCAGTACGACTTGACCTCTTTGTGGTGAATGATCATATACGGCGAGGCGATGAGTTCTGCGGTTGCCGCACGATCCCAGTATTCACCACTAGCCTTGTGCAAGACGAGGTCAGGGTAATAGAAGGTGTAATTGTCCCTGGGGAATTTCCCTTCCGCCCTCAGGGTGTTTACATCTAGCTGTAAGGTCTTTAGGTAATTGATCAATGAAGGTTCGACGATATGAACCTGCTGAGAATCTTTGATGTGCAGATTCTCACCTTTGTAATCCTTGAAGTGATCGTAGAAATTCTTGTCGTAATCGTCATCGTGGTTATAGACGAACAGCATCCCACGGATTTCATACTTCTCACGCTTAGCCAAATGATAGCGAGTCTGCCATTCCGGCGAAGCCCGAGCACAGTCGATGGTCTTGCCCAAGGACTTCAAGGCCTTCTTGATCGAGTCCAGAGTAATAGAGCCAACCGCATAGCTCTTCAAATCGGTATGAAGGTAGATGGCTTTGTTCAGATAAGGATCTGCGTACTTGAACACCACGTCAGCCGGGTGTGTGTGCTCGGACTTTTTCAACGGCGCGTGAGCATCCTTCTTCACACAGACGAAGTTGAGGTTTGGAGGCCCCTCTTTCTTCCACCTGAAAAAGCTGAAGATGTCGTTGGAAACGAGCTCTGCGAGTCTCGCAATGTTATCGGTTTCGCCGCCTGACATGGTCGTTCCTGTCACGAAATGGATGCGCAGGAACGATACCGGCCTGGGAGCGTTGGCCCGTGCCGTGGAGGTGCGTCCTGCTTTGAATGTGGCCTCATGCCAGTACAAAGTATCGCAAAACTCTGTGCTCGGCCATCAGGTGATGGGGGATCACCCGCGCGTCACGCGCTGCGGTGGAGAAGAACCCCGGCAGGGACATGCAGCCTTCACTTACCGCCTTAACCAGATCACCAAAGGCACCGACAACCTCCGCGATCACGTCCTAAGCGAGCTCTACAACGTCGGGTCGGTGCTGCGCTGGCAGCTCAAAGACGCGACACCGCTCCACCGCGGTGTCACCCGCTATGTCAGCCCGCAGGGACGGCTGACCGCCCTTGACCGAAAGCTGCCGGCGATGACGATCGGAAATCGGCCAAAAGCGGATGTCCCCAGCGTGCAACTAGCCCGGAAATCACCATAGCGGCTCTGGCTGAAAAGTAGCGGCATGGACAGTCGATCACAGTCTGAGTTATTTCTGACGTTCGGTTAATGCCCTAGCCGTCAGCGGTAGCATGCACAAATTCGAGGGGCAGTAAGGGGAAGGTAATGAAATGGATTCGCAGGTTTTTTGGCCGTCTCACTTCAATTTCGGAATCATCTGCTAGTGAACCCTCGGCTCAGCAGTCCGAACACAACCGAGAGGACGATCATTATTTCTCGGATGAGCCCATCGAGTCTAAAGTCTATGACCGGTTTGGAAGGGCACTTTTCGCCGCTAGGATTGCCGAGACGATTGCCAAGCGTAAGGATCCATCCAGTATCGTCATAGGTCTATTCGGCCCGTGGGGTGATGGCAAGACTTCCGTACTCAAAATGATGGAGGAGTCGCTTGTCCAATATGAGCAAGTCGTCACGATACGATTCAACCCTTGGCACTTCCCCTCCGAGGATGCGCTTCTGCGGGGATTCTTCGCCACCTTGGCTGAGGCTCTAGGCAAGGAGCCGGCCTTCAGAGAAAGAGCAGCAAAACTGCTTGAGTCCTATGGCGGTATTCTATCGGTCGTCTCAGTCGCTCTACCAGGTGTAGAGATTAATCCCGGCGAAGCTGCGAAGAATATCGGGGAGTCCTTATCCAAGGTCAGTCTCGATCAACTCAAAGGCCAGATAGACGCTCTTCTAGGTCAGAGTGGAAAAAGGTTGGTCATTCTCATAGATGATATCGACCGGTTGGATAAAGACGAAACGAATGCCATCTTCAAGTTGGTAAAGCTCTCGGCAAGTTTCAAATACACCAGTTATGTACTGGCTTTTGACGATGATGTAGTCGCTGCGGCTATCGGAGAACGATACGGCGCGGGTGGGCATGAAGCCGGGCGGGCGTTTTTAGAAAAGATCATCCAAGTTCCTTTACATCTGCCTCCCGCCGATCGGATGAGCCTGCGTCAGATCACTTTTGAAGGTATCGACCATGCTCTGAACCAAGCGGGAATTGTCCTTGATCAGCGCCAGATCGACGTGTTCTCGCGTTATTTCGTGGACGGACTTGAACCGAAGCTAGAGACCCCGAGGATTGCGAAGCTGTACACAAATGCGCTGATGTTTGCGTTACCTCTTGTAAGCGGCGAAGTGAACATTGCCGAGTTCATGCTAATTGAAGGGGTGCGAGTGCTTTACCCAAAGCTATATGCGGCTATCCGTGACAATCCCGACATATTCTTGAAAGGTGAGCCTCGCCAGGCCTTGAGAGGCTTGGAGCAACCACCTTCCCCCATCAATAGGCTTATTGACAGCGCGATGCCGACGTCGGCTCCGGAAGAGCGTGAGCAGGTACGAGAGCGACTGCTGAAACCGTTGTTTCCCCGAACCAGCAACTCGATGTACGGGGGGGAGTGGGAGGAAAAATGGGCTGAGGAGCAGCGAATCTGCTCTGCTCGATACTTTAAGCGCTATTTCGTTTATGGAGTACCCGAAGGAGATATAGCTGATAGTCATCTGGCTGCTTTGACAGAGGCTCTCGTCGCAGCTGATCCAGATGAGCAGCGTAGTCTTCTGAGTGTGTACTCCAAGCGGGCTATGCCTCAGTTGATCCAAGCGTTGCGAAATCGTGTGGATTCTTTGAATGAGGCCTTTGCTTTGCCGATCGCAATCGCCCTGGCAAGAAATGGCGATCTTCTACCGTGTGAACGAGGGCCTTACGTCTTAGGTGGGACGATGATGCAGGCTGGAATACTGATATCCCAGCTTATGAGGCGTATTCCGATGCCAGAGAGACAAGCTGCTGTTGAAACAGTTGTCCAGGCAGCGTCGCCTTTAAAAATGGGGAGTGAATGTGTTCGCTGGCTTACGCATTCGTCTGATAGACATGAACAACATCGAGTCCTTCCAAGCGAAGCAAACGAGATTATCTACAGACTGTTTGCCGACCGTATTTGTGAGGCGAATGCTGCTAAGCCGATATTTGAGCAGGCTGGAGGCGATGCACCTCACCTCTATTGGTACTGGCAAAAAGGGCGAAGCAAGGAAGAGATAGAGGCAAGTTTGCGGTTGCTATTCGATGCTGAGCCTGCACGTATGGATGATTTTTTGGGAACCTACATTGGTGAGGGATGGGAGGTAGAAAGTGGTCTACCTGTACGAGCAGATCTTCGGCGCGAAACCTATGAAGCTATATCTCTGTTGATTTCACCAAACTACATCTCCGCCAATCTGCGTTCACGCTATGGAGTCGAGCTGGATGATCCGCAGTACCATCAAGAGGGTACTCCCGCGCGAATAACTGCTCACCAGTTTGTATTCATTCACCAACGTGCTTTAGCAGAACAGCAACCCCAGCCTGACATGGAACCGGGATCAGAGGCCCCATCAGAAACGAATGAAAGGGACTTTTAACGAGGGGGGCTAGGCCCGCTTTGGCTGGTCTGCACCTGTTATCACTGGCTCGAACCGGCCAATAGCAGTCGGCCAGGGGCAATTCAGCGTATGACAAGCCGAATCGATTACCGCCACAGCCGTTCTTGAACATTGGTGCCAAGGCGAATATGGAAATCAAAAAGTGGTGCGCCGGAGACGAATTAGCATCAGACTGAGGTCCAGATTGCGGCCTTTTCACGCTTTGCCCCAGTCCCAGAGTAAGGCTTGCGGACTGCTTTTATCAGTATCTCTTGCTCTTCAATGCCTACGGGCTAGGGGTAATATTATTGGCTAATCGCTAGCCTATCCGATCCCCTTGCTACCGGCGCAGGTAAAGCTTGCCCAGGCTGTTGTAGTGGCTTGGGCGGTTTCGTACGCTGGGCCGTCGCCATGCTGATCATCAATTGGGCTCGTTTTCTGTTTAGCCAAGCCGTGACGCTAAGTCTCATGTTGATTGCATCAAATTTGTAGTTATTAACGCACCTCACGGAGTCGGGATTTTGATCGAAAGTACGGAGTTTCAAGGAAAGACTTTACTTTTCTACAACAAAGACGTTTTGCCAGATCAGAACGTATTTACTGCAATCGTAGGGAGGAATGGGACCGGAAAAAGCCGTCTGCTTAGAAGCATTGTTGAAAGGAACCTAAAGTTCTATACAGATTATATAACGCATGGAGCAGGAAGCACTGATTTACCATCCAATGTTATTGCTGTGTCACTCAGTCCTTTTGATCGTTTTCCGATAGGCGGGGGGATGGGATTTCCGAAAGGAGACCCCCTAGTTGATGAGTCAAAAGATTTTTATTTCTACCAGGGACTTAGGGGGCTTTATACGAGCAATTACAGCCTTTCTTACATGACTAGAATTGTTGGCGCGTTGATTAGGGCTTTGTCAACCGAAGCTGGAAGGCTCGGAACCGTACTCAATGTATTAGAATATTTAGGATTTAATAAGTCGATACGAGTTAATTTCGCCTGCGGAATGACACGGCTAACACTGCAGAGAATCGCAGATAACGATAGTTTCGATGACTACCTAAGTGGCAATCGTCGTCCTGGGCATGAGTTAAAACGTCTAATGTTCAGACTTGAGGGGCTGCCAGAAAAAACTGCGGAAGTTATTGAAGCCATTAAGTATTATCTGGGTAAGTTTAATGGCGAGAGCCTTGAGCTGCCGATAACTGAAGCAGGTGCCCTGCGGTCGCTTGCGGGCGAGCCGATCAACGAATTATTTGCCACTTTGCTGGATTATGGGATTTTGAAGCTGAGGGGAGTTTATCTTCACAAAAAAGGATTGAATAAAGAGTTCAAAATAAGTGATGCAAGCTCTGGTGAGCAAGGTGTGGTTTTAACGATGCTAGGGATTGCAGCGAGGATCAAAGATGGCTCGTTGATCTGCATTGATGAGCCAGAAATATGCCTGCATCCTGAGTGGCAGGAGCGATATATAGAGCTATTGCTATCGACCTTCAGAAACTTCAAGTCTTGTCATTTTCTAATTACTACTCACTCACCCCAGATCGTTTCCAGGCTTGGAAGCGAAAATTGCTTTGTTTTAGATTTAAATGCAAATAGTCTTTTAAACGCATCCGATCTTAATAGGCGCTCAATAGACTTTCAGCTCGCAACTGTCTTTAATGCTCCCGGGCATAAAAATGAATACCTGATGCGAGAGTTGCTCGCAATTGTAAGTAAAATAACAAGCAGAGTGCAACTGGGGAGTGGTGATTTTGAGGCCTTGAGTAAAGCGAAACGCTTAAAGCCCAATATGGATCCTACCGATCCTGTACTGGATTTAGTCCTCTTGCTTGAGGAGGCTCTTGATGGGGGCAAATAATTTAGACCATCGCCTCATCACATCGGTAAAGTATGGAGCATCCGCACAGATATTTGTAAATGGCTTCAATGCTAAGCCACGGGCGGAAAAAATTGGTAAATTCTGGGACGGCAAAGAAGATGCACTGGCTGAAACTAAGAAAGAAATAAAAGATCACTACTTGGTCGCTCAAGATTACACCTGTGCATATTGTAAGCAGCGCATTGTAGTCGAGCATAACGGCGCATGGGATACAGATCATATTATTGATAAGGATGGCTACCCACAGTTTCTGTTTGAGCCTGAGAATCTCTGCCTTAGTTGTAAGGATTGCAATAGAATAAAATCAACCAAGCAAGTTCTGAAGAACAAGAGGCGAGTCACGTTTCCTAGAAAGCCAAGTGACTATATTTTCTGCCACCCCCACTTCCATAAGTATAGTGAGCATGTTCGAATTATCAGGGGCGGCGCGCTATATTTGCCGATTACTGAGGAAGGTCAATCGCTAGTAGAAATATGTGGATTGCTTCGGTTTTCCTTAGCCTTTGCTAAATACGATTATGCTGATTCTGATATAGCGGCAGAGGTATTGCAGCTCGCGACGGATCTACAAAATGCTCAGACAGTATCTGAAAAGCTCGCACTCAAGCACATTATGAAAACCATGTTGGACGAGAGCTTACGAGCAGACGCATTACGGGCGTTAGGCAGGTGAACCTTTGCTCGAGCCCCTTCCTCGACCTGCGTGCGCGCTAGTGCGCACGTGTGGCTACCATGAGATTATTAAAGATAACTGCAAAATCAGAGGTGATTGATGTCGAGGGCAAATCCCATGTGGTCTCGCCTTCCTTAGCCCTATCATTCCAAAGGATATTGCCAGAGGTGAAGGCAATTTGCCATGAAAGAATAGTCCAGCAGTGCTCAAAGCAGAGCCCAGACCTTCGTCTGAGTTGATGCAGTCTTGGCGCCATGCTGCTTCTGATCTAAGGTGTTTTGGCCAGGAAGGCTCCACTGAAAAAGGATTTTGATATGCGTCTTCGAGCGCTCAACTATCTGCTATTAGTCGTGCTGGTCGGATTGGGTTCCAGTTATCTGACCGTCTGGCTTCAGAGGGGCGATGCCCAAGTTTCCACGACGATTCCGCCACTGATTTTCCAGTATGAGGGGAGCGATCTCCTTGTGTGGGGTGGGTGGAAGACCGTTGCCGGATATGCTGCCCCTGGCACCAATGCCGTCGAAATCCAATGCCGGAAAGATCGCAAAACGTGCAGTGAAGCATTCGCTTCAGTTCATCAGCACTCAAAGGGGCAAGACCTCGAAGCAAGCACCTATGAGTACTTGGTAACGGATTGGACCGATAACGGTATTGAGGCGATTGCTGAGAACGGAATGGGAAGCTGCCTGGATCGCGTTCTCAGGATTGGTTTCCAACCGGAGTCGGCCACGGTTCAGTGGAGGCCAGGTGCGGGCTGCGAGGGCAGTGAGGGGCATGCGGTTTTGATTGGTGATCCTCTGTAAAACAGGTTCGCGTCTCGCCAGTCGCACCGCACGCTTTGCTGGGCATTTGTCGACTGGCTGAGTGGCTGGGTGAATTGATATCAGCCTTGCAGTAGTTTTCTTCAAGGCGTGGTGTTGGCTTCTGCGCAGTTCCTAAGTTGAAACGTATAGCCCAACTTCTCATCAGGAGTCGCCGCAGATACCCGCTCTGCGTCTATCAACGCAAACACGGCACCTTCTGCTGCATCTGAAAAGCAGTCATGCTCTTTTAGGTGAAAAACAGAAAAGACGATTAACTCGTTAGCTAGGCGGGTAAGGCGCTTTTCCTTCTCGAAGGACGCCAAGGCATTTATGGGGATTTGCGTTGTGAACGCTAGGCCCACAGCAAGGGTGAAGTAAATGAACCCCTTGCCGCTCCTTTTTTTCTTAATACTTGGAGTTGGCCCGTTGCCGTACATGACAAAACTGAGTTCTTTCAATCGCTTGTCGGTTGAGGTCAGTGAGGCACCTGCCCATAATGCAAGGGCGATGGCATAAAGCCCCAGTGAAATTACAGTAAAGACGAGCGTCCACCAATATGCTGAAAGCAATAGGGTCAGCACACGTAATGCCGCCGGTAGCTCCGAGCCTTTGACCTCAAGGTATTTAGCGATATGTGCGTCTGCATAGATGCTTGCCACTAGTACCACTAACAGTGCCACTGAGCTCGCTAGCACATTGAAGACCTTTGGGCTCAATCTATAAATGATCGTGGCCCTTAAAGTAATGATGCTCAAAGCCAGTGTCGATACGACTATGGCAGACATAATTGGCGCGCCTACCGCAACTGGGATTTTTTCGCCCGAAGCGAGGGTATAACCAGCGACCACCAGGAGCGCGGCTAGGCTGATTAGTACTGCTGCAACGCAGTAGGCTTCGGCGCCTAGGTTTTTCGATTTAGCGGTTAGCCTGCTGTAAGGCGGATGTGAGACAAAACCGTATTTGATCGCTGCTTTGCCGAGCAAAGCCCCCGCGGCTGGCAAAACTACGAAAAGCACTGCCAAAATGTAAATGATGACCATGAAACTCCCTATTTCAGCTGATGCGCTGATGATCCTTAGACGGAGCTGGATTTTAATGGTTGGGCCTCAACATTCCGAGCGAAAAATCAGCTGTCCCTTCGTATTACCAATTGAGCAGACGACAGTAGCGCTACGAGAGATGGCAGGGTTACCGCTTCGAAAATTTCGTAAGTAACGATTGCTTCATCTCTTGCGACCGTCGGTTCTAGCGAGAAACATGAGAGCCGAACGAGCTTTGCTGCGCTGTTTCGTTGGGTTGTTTTTGATTATTAGGCCAAGGCCTGCGACAGTGATCTCCTTTCCGTAAGACGTGTCGACTCAATGCCTCAACTCTCCCAGATCCGAAGCCCAGCAGCCGTTCAAGCAGCAATCGACGAGTTCGTGCAACTTGGACGCACCAAGTTTCTCGAGCGCTATGGGTTTAGTAAGTCTCGAGACTTTCTGGTGCGTGACCCCAAGACCGGGACTGACTGCGATTCCAAAGCCATCGCCGGTGTCGCCTACGGGAAGCAGTTCCCCGAACACGGTCCGCTCTCTGCGGATAGCTTTTCGGGCGGTGAAGCAACCGTAGTCCCTCTGCTCACAGGGCTTGGTTTTACGATCATCCGTATCGGCGAGGACTGGACCGAGGCTGAGGTGCAGGCCACAGTCAGCGACTATTTTCAGATGCTGCGTGCTGAAGCCGATGGCGCCGCGTTCAATAAGAGCGAGCACAACAAGGCGCTACGAAAACTGTTGAGCGGACGCAGCAAATCGTCGGTTGAGCTCAAGCACCAGAACATCAGTGCCGTCCTCGATGGGATGGGACTTCCCTATATCAACGGCTACAAGCCTCGGGGGAACAGTCAGCTACTTCTTCGCAAATCGGTACAGGCGTACGTGCTGCAACACCAAGAGATGGTGGCCGCTATCGTCGATGCGCTTGAGGAGGTGAAGCAGCCCGGAGAGAAGTCATATCTCGCAGCCCTTGTCGCGCCACCAAGCCGGGAAGAGTTGGTGCGTAGCCCTGCACCTAAGCAACGGCTACCGCGAAAGCTCGACTTCGCTGCCCGGGATGAGGCCAATCGGAAATTGGGTCGGGCAGGGGAGCAGTGGGTTATCGAGTTCGAGCAGCAGAGGCTGATCGAAATGGGGTGTCCCGAGCTGTTCCAACGCCTCGATTGGGTCTCTGAAACCCAGGGTGATGGTGCCGGCTTCGACATCCTGTCGTTCGATGACAAGGCGAGGCACCGTTTTATTGAGGTCAAAACCACCAACGGCGGGCTAGCTTCCTCATTTTTGGTGAGCCACAACGAGCTGGAGTTTTCCAAGGAAGCCTGCGAGCAGTTCTATCTCTACCGGGTCTTTCAGTTCAGAGACGGCCCGCGTCTGTTCATATTGAGCGGTGATCTGAGCCAGCATGTGCATTTGAAGCCCACCGACTATCGCGCGAGCTTCCGCAGTATCACCAGCTAGGCGGGCAGGCGTCTTGAGCTCTATGCCAGATCCGCAAGGTCTAAGAAACGATCAAAGCTATTGGCGACTAGGGTGAGGCCGCTAATCCTGTGCCGATATGAGGCGCAGTTAATGGATGAGATATCAGGTAAGGCAGAGGTAGGGCCCTCGCATGTCGCCCTGGCGTACGACCGCTAACCGTAAAGGTGAGATAATTACCGTGCTACAGGCCTGCTTGTGCGTCTGGCAGGAAGGGCAGGTGGGTCTGTAGCAACTCGCTATAACTTCGGCTGACAGCACAGGAAATGCTGACTACGCTCGAAGCAGGACCACTCACGAGATGGAGCTCTCCTCATGGTCATTGCCGCGTCCGCGTTCGCTGTTATCAACGAACCCATCACTGCCCAGAAAATCGCACGCGACACAGGTGTCGACCTCAGCCTGATCAAGGCGTGGGTGACGCATGCCAGATCTTACGAGGATGGCAGCGGGTATCTGGTGTTCTTCAAGGCAGAGACGCCGGCGGAGGTGCGGGAGCAGATCCCCCGGCTGACGACAACCAACTTGCTGATCGTTCTGGCTGCCTGACCCTCACCTATAACAGTTCGTCCAGCGGGCCGCGGGGGCAGAGTGTCCAAGGAACCTGGATCTTGTTTTCGGGCATACGGCAGTGCCAGACCTGCTGGTACATCTGGCCGTCAATGAATTCGACACCTTCGATCGTAAAGGCGAGCACGGCTATGTTCTCGACGCGGGCGTCATAGAGTTCAGGGAGTTCAGAGATACCGGGGCCGGTGTAGGCGCGGGCGACGGTAGCTTCGCGAGCCATGGGTGACTGCAGTGACTTGTTCATCTGCACGCAGGCACTGATGCGCGGCGCGCTGCTGAAGGCCTTGTTGGGCTTGCGCTTGCCGCGCTCGAAGAGGGGGAGCACTTCGTATTGCATGGCTGATCATCAGGTGCTGTATGGATGACCAGTATTTTAGGTGTGGCTTTTGCTGGACGTCGAGAGCAGTTTGTCGGCGTTCAATGAGTGTCTTTCTTCAGTCCATCTATGTAGTCGACTTCAGCCTGCTGCTGAGGCTGTTCGCGCGCTGGCACCTTGGCGTCGCTGACCTGGGCCTGCAGGGTATCGAGCAGCAGCTTCTGGCGGCTCTGGCTTTCAAGGTGCGCTTCGAGTGCGAGGACCATCTCAGTGTTCATGCTGCTGTGATTGGTGGTGGCCAGTTCTTCAATGGCTTTGCGCATACCGTCAGGAAGTCGGATAACGAACTTATCTGCGGTGCGTGAGGTAGATCCGGGCTCTTGCATGATGGCCTTCCTTAGGGATGATAGCTTTATGACACATCATGAGCCATTCGCTCAAGGAAGGCGCTGAGCGGCGTCACAGCCCTGCATTGTTCACCTCCAAACAAAATGCGGCCTTCCAGCTGAGCCAAGTATGTGCGGAGCTGTTAATGACACGCGACGGCATCTGTAATTCGACGGGTGATGGGGGAAGGCTGCTATAAAGAAAAGGCCGCTAGCGCGGCCTTTTATTCGAAGAGGGGTTATTGAACCCAGCTTTCAACAGTATCGGCGCCGTGCGCTTCTTTCCAAGCCTTGAGTACTTTGTGGTTGCCGCCTTTGGTCTCTATGATCTCGCCGGTTTGCGGGTTCTTGTAGCGCTTCAGAGTGCGCTCGCGACGCGCAGGTTTGGCAGCAGGGCTTTTATGCATCTTGCCTGCTTCCGGATCAAGCACGGCAATTACATCTCGCAGCGAGTAGCTGTACTCACCCAGAAGCTTGCGCAGTTTGCTTTCGAACTCGATTTCTTTCTTCAGGCCAGCATCGCCTTGAAGTGCTTCCAGGCGCTTCTTGTGTTCGGCAATCTGAGCTTCTAGCGCTTTGAATTCTGCAATCTTGGACATGGAACTTCCTTTTCTGGGGTAGTGATGCGGCTATGGGTAGCCGCTATCAAAGGTGATATCGAGTCTAAACATGAAGAGTTCTGGCGAGAATCTTCGTTGGCGGCCCAGGTATAATTTCGCCGCCATCTTCAAATATAAGCTTTCTGATGAAACCTGTTTTATCTTTCTTTGCTCTGCTGCTCTGTGTTGTTACGCCCTCATTCGCCAGCGCTCCTGACACATTCACTGAAGCCAAAGTCATTGCCAAGCGCGAAGTCTTCTTTGATCAGGCGGATGGACCTGAAGGTGAGTTGTACTGCGGATGCAAATGGCAGTGGGTTGGAAAGTCTGGTGGCCGAGTCGACGCCGAGTCTTGCGGATACGAAGTCCGAAAGCAGCCTAATCGTGCCGAGCGGACTGAATGGGAACATATCGTCCCGGCTTGGACATTTGGGCATCAACGCCAGTGTTGGCAGAACGGCGGCCGGAGGAATTGTGTTGCGACGGATCCTGTCTTTCGAGCGATGGAAGCCGATCTCTATAACCTGTATCCCTCGGTCGGTGAAGTGAACGGTGACCGGGCCAACTTCAACTATGGCATGGCCTCCAGTACTGCTCCTCAATACGGCCAGTGCTCAACCCGTATCGACTTCGGCGCCAGGACAGCTGAACCCAGAGATGAAGTGAAAGGGCTCGTCGCCAGAACGACCTTCTACATGTTTGATCGATACAACCTGAACATGTCGCGTCAACAGCAGCAAATCCTGATGGCCTGGAGCAAGCAACACCCGGTCACTGCATGGGAGCTCGAGCGTAACGCGCGCATTGCCAAGATTGTCGGCTACCCGAACAAGTTCGTGACAGGCGAGCGAACCTGGGTACTAGGTTACAAGCCCAAAGGAGAGGGCGTCGTCACCCCGGATACTTCAAGGACAGCGTCTCAACAGGTCGCAAGAGCACAGGAGCCGTCAAAAAACACCCAGGCGGCGGTAGCCAATGGTGAGGTGATCGGTAATCGTCGAAGCGGGGTGTATCACCTGTCTGCTGGCTGCCCCGGCTATGGGCAGATTTCGGAAAAGAACCAGGTGTCGTTCGGGTCAGAGGCCGAGGCTATAGAGGCGGGCTTTCGCAAGGCGGGCAATTGTAGGTGAGAAGCTGTGAGCCGGAGCTTGGCCGCAGGCAGATTTAAGCTAGCCAGAAGCGCAGCCCGTACGTGTACAAAACTACCGGTTCTACGAGACGGGTCGAATTTCTGGTTTCTGGCGATCAGGTTGCTCGTCGATGAGACCTCGGGCGCTATGAATTCCACGGCAATCCGCCTACAGACGCTTTCATAGAGTCGTCAGGTCAGCAGAGTGGCCCGCCTGATCATCCTGCTTGCCTCGAACAATGGACGAACAGGTCGGGCCGCCGAGCCAGCCAGGCTACTGCGGTTGCGTATTCAGTTTCGGAAATTTTTTTTGCAACCTTCCTGATGATGGCCACTCATAGCCGTATCAGTAATAGTGGCTTATCGCTATCCTGATGGTCGGCGCTGTAGCTGAGTCCAGTCCCGGCACGAGGGCAGCTTGCAAGAGAAGCCATTGTGAGCGTCTGAAACACCAAGCCAGCCCTATGAGGTCTGTGAGAAACCGTGATCATCATTGCCCCAGCCATGCGTCTGACCAGTAGCTTGCGCCTTCTAGCAAAGTCGTGGCTCTCGCTAGAATTGCGATCCTGCTACGAGGTCGGCTCAACCTAAAGTGAAGCTTGCCCAGTTAACTGTTCCAAAGGTGCCTCTCTAGGAGGGCGTTCTCAAAGATTCTCCTACTTTGTTGAAATCTTTTATGTCTGGCGGCATTCCTTGCTGATCCGCGCCATGCCGCGTACTAGACACAAGATATAAAGTTTCACTGCCCCCGGCAGAAATGATTTGGACGGAAGAAGTTCGCCACGGCAGGCTGCTAATTAAAATCTCAGGCCTAATAAAACGTCGATGTCATAGAACGTCTGCCCGAGGTAGCTCTACCTAACGTGTTTAATTTATGAGGTCTGCCATGCTTAAAAATGCTCCCTTGAGTGCAAAGTTACTCCTTATTTTGATGTTTCCGCTGGTGGGTTTTTTGGTCTTCGCGGGAATTTTCGTGGCGCACAAGATTGAGACAGTTGGCGCGATGGATCGCGCAGTGGCTGCTACCAGCGCGGCTAAAAATATGAGTGATGTCGTCACCACCATCCAGCGTGAGCGCGGTGCCAGTGGTGTGTTTCTGGGCAGCGGTGGCAAGACCATGCAGGACCAGCTGAGAAGCTTGCGTCAGGAGACAGACAAGGCGATTACAGTGATGCGCGCTCAGCCCACTGAGGATCTTCCCGCTCCCGAGGCGATGCTACGCGCTATGGATGATCTGACCGCGTTGCGTCAGAAGGTGGACTCGCTTGCCATAAACAACACTGAGTCCGGCGCTCAGTTCACCGACCTCATAAGGAAATTGATTGGTTTCTCTTACTCGCTGGAAACCACCATCGAAGATCCTGAAATATTACGAGCTTTGAGTTCGCTCAACCAGTTCTTCGATATGAAAGAACGCTCAGGTCGTGAGCGCGTTCTGCTGGGGTTAGCGTTTAATCAGAACCGTTTTGATGCCCCTCTGCTGTCCCGTTTCAGTCGGAACATGGGCGAGTTTTCTGGCTATTTCGAGGCATTCCAGCGCTGGGCCCCTGAAGAGTTCAAAAACAAGTTGGATGCTGTTCTCCAACAACCGGCATCTGTTGAGGTTGCTCGCCTGCAAAAGCTCGGGTTTGATACGCCCTTGGGCAATCCGCTGAATATCAATCCGGAAGAATGGTTCAATCTCTCAACCAGTCGAATCGACATGATGGCAAAAGTTGAGTCCGAGCTGGCTCAGGTGGTCGTCGGTCTTGCTAATATTGAGCGTAGCAATGCTCAGCAAAGTCTGTATCTGGCAATAGCTACCGTTATTGTGATGTTGGTTGCTGTGTTGTGGCTGGCTTGGGTAATCATTCATAACATCAAGATAGCGGTAGTTGACCTTAACCGAACGCTCATCTCCCTTTCCAAGCGTGACCTGACCGCAAGGACTTCGTACTTAGGAAAAGACGAATTTGGTGAGATATCTCGTAATTTAGACAATATGGCCTTGCACATTAGTGAGGTGATCAGCGAGATCGGAAGTGCCACGGCGCAGGTTGCGGCTGCAGCAGAGCAATCATCTGCAGTGGCCCTGCAAACCAGCGATAACGTGGCCCAGCAACGCCAGGGCACTGACCAAGTGGTGACTGCTATCAGTGAGATGAGTTCTACTGTCAAAGACGTAGCACGTAGCACAAATGACGCCGCCGAAATGTCGCAGCGGGTCAACACCAGTACGGTGCAGGGGAAAACCGAGATCGAAAAAACCATCAGCTTGATCAAGGGGCTCGAGGTACAGGCTAAAGAGACGTCCCTGATCATCGATGAGCTGAAGGGGGAAAGTGATTCCATTTCTTCAGTGCTGGATGTGATTCGTGGTGTAGCAGAGCAGACAAACTTGCTAGCACTTAACGCCGCCATTGAAGCCGCCCGAGCAGGTGAACAAGGACGCGGTTTTGCGGTAGTAGCTGACGAAGTCCGAAATCTGGCGAAAAAGACTCAAGACTCCACCGTGAGTATTCAGAACATGATCGCCAACCTGCAATCCGGCTCCGAACGTGCATCCACCTCGATGCAAGAGACGCTTGGTAAGGCTCAAGAGGGAGCGAGTAACATTGTCCGCGCTGGTGAGCTATTGGAAGAAATCGCCGAAGGCATAGCTAACATCAGCGACAGCAATATTCAAGTCGCTTCAGCGGCTGAGCAGCAAAGTCAGGTGGCCGAAGAAATTCATCGAAACGTAAGCGAAATCAATATGCTGGTAATACAGGTCAGTGAGGGCGCTGAGCAGACAGCCATTACCAGCCGCGAGCTAGCTCGACTGGCCGAAAAACAGCAGGGACTGGTGGGACGGTTCAAGGTCGGCTGATAGGGCTAACTACGAATCACCAGTGGCACTTATGGTCAGAGTGATGGGATACTCCCTAACATGCGTAACCCCAGCCGTTATACCTGACCGGTGAGTGCCACATACATCAATACGGCTCCTGCTATCAGAAACCGCGCTTCACCGAGGCAGCGAAGAGCCGCGCATCGCCGGCCCAGCTGTTGTACCAGAATGATCAGGACGCCCAGACCATTGGGCAAACTGAGAAATTGCGATGCCGCGTAAGTCGCTGATGGGAGTGAGCAGAAAACACTCATTTGACTTATCGGTACAGGTAAGGACTGTGGACGGATAATTAAAAATCCCGGCGTATGCCGGGATTTACGTATATTTTATAACAAGCACGCAACCGACTTACTGCAACCAGCTTTCGACCGTTTCAGCGCCGTTCTCTTCCTTCCAGCTTTTGAGCACCTTGTGATTGCCGCCTTTAGTCTCGATCACTTCACCCGTCTTAGGGTTCTTATAAGTCTTCAAGGTCCGCTCTCGACGAGGCTGCTTAGCTGCCGGAGCTTTCCGCGCGCTGCCAATCGACGGGTCCAGCAGGTCAATAATGTTGCGAAGCGAATAGTTGTAGTCACCCAGAAGCTTGCGCAGTTTGCTTTCGAACTCGATTTCTTTCTTCAGGCCAGCATCGCCTTGAAGTGCTTCCAGGCGTTTCTTGTGCTCGGCAATCTGAGCTTCGAGCGCTTTGAATTCTGCAATCTTGGACATGGAACTTCCTTTTCTGGGGTAGTGATGCGGCTATGGGTAGCCGCTATCAAAGGTGATATCGAGTCTAAACATAAAGAGTTTTGGCGAGAATCTTCTTTGGCGGCCAAGGTACAATTCCGCCGCCATTTTCAAATATAAGCTCTCTGATGAAACCGGTTCTATCTTTCTTTGCTCTGCTGTTCTGTGTTGTTACGCCCTCATTCGCCAGCGCTCCTGGCACATTCACTGAAGCCAAGGTCATTGCCAAGCGCGAAGTCTTCTTTGATCAGGCAGATGGGCCTGAAGGTGAGTTGTACTGCGGATGCAAATGGCAGTGGGTGGGTAAATCAGGTGGCCGTCTTGACGCCAAGTCTTGCGGATATGAAGTACGAAAGCAGGCTAATCGCGCTGAGCGGACTGAGTGGGAACATATCGTCCCGGCTTGGACATTTGGGCATCAGCGTCAATGTTGGCAGAACGGCGGGCGGAAGAATTGTGTCGCAACCGATCCGGTATTCCGGGCCATGGAAGCGGATCTCTACAACCTGTACCCGTCGGTTGGCGAAGTGAATGGCGACCGGGCCAACTTCAACTATGGCATGGCCTCCGGTACTGCTCCTCAATACGGGCAGTGCTCAACCCGTATCGACTTCGACGCCAGAACAGCTGAACCCAGAGATGAAGTGAAGGGGCTCGTCGCCAGAACGACTTTCTACATGTTTGATCGGTACAACCTGAACATGTCGCGTCAACAGCAGCAAATCCTGATGGCCTGGAGCAAGCAACACCCGGTTACGGCATGGGAGCTCGAGCGTAATGCGCGCATTGCCAAGATTGTCGGCTACCCGAACAAGTTCGTGACCGGTGAGCGAACCTGGGTACTTGGTTACAAACCAACGGGCGAGGGTGTAGGGCATCATAATGCTAACAAGTCAGCAACAGGGCAGGTGGCCAAGGCCCAGGAAACTACAGCTGTCCCGCCGGCAGCGGTAACCGGTGGAGAAGTGATCGGCAATCGGCGAAGTGGGGTTTATCACCTGCCTAGCGGCTGCCCGAGCTACGGGCAGGTTTCAGCAAAGAACCAGGTCTCGTTTGGGTCAGAGGCTGAGGCTATAGAGGCGGGTTTTCGGAAGGCTGGTAATTGCAGGTGATAGAGGCGCGGCGCTAGCGCCACATGGGCTCAACGCAATAGCTGTCGTTCTAGATCTTGCAGTACCAACGACACCAGATCCGTATTGCCGAGTTGCTCATGCGTCAGTACTCGGCTTGCAACGGGCTCGCCCAAAAGATCCCTGCAAGTAACCGTCAGCCCATCCGATTTGGTCTCGGCATCTACTGAAAAACGCCCAGCCACAGCGCGCTCAAGCTGTTGAATGTGCGGATCCACGTTAAAACTCCCGATATATTCTACTGAGATTGGGTGGTGGCACTTTGGTTCAAGCTGTTCTAGCAAAATCATTTGTGATTGGCACTCTTGTCTTCAGGGCAGGTTTTGTTCAGACGTGAGCAGGTCTTCTAAAGCCTTAAGGCTTTGATGTGGCAGCAGCGTTTACAGCTTTCTCTATCAACCGCTTTCGGCTAGTAGCCGCTCTCAATACCTACCGGCGGCTTTTGGCAAAAAACGACCAAGTACTCATCGTCGAAGAGAAGCCCCCCATTACTCTTTAGTACCGCAAATCCATTTTTATTTACGTTTAATTTATGCATCTTGGGCTTAGCGCAATAGAGACTTTACGGGCATAGATTCAAGAATGCTTCGGTCGCCATTACGGCATCGCAGGCACGGATCATGACTGAATTTCTCTTCGTTTTTGGCTTGGCCATCGCGCTGGCGTGGCCATTGGGGCGCTACCTAGCGGCTGTTATGCGGGGTGCGCCGATGGGCGGGGATGGCTTGTTTGCGTGGGTGGAGCGCCCGCTGTATCGGCTGCTCGGCGTAAACCCAGCTCAGGGCATGGGTTGGAAGACGTACGCCGGCGCCTTTTTGCTCAGCAATCTGATTCTCGGCCTGCTGGTGTGGCTGATGCTGATGACGCAGCAGTGGCTGCCGCTCAACCCCAACGCGGCGCCCAATATGCGCTGGGATCTGGCGCTGCATACCGCCGTTTCATTTCTGACCAACACCAACCAGCAGCACTATTCCGGCCAGGCGCAGCTTTCCTACCTGTCGCAAATGACCGCCATCGTCGGCCTGCAGGTGATCACCCCGATGATGGGCCTGGCGCTGGTGGTGGCGACGCTGCGTGGCCTGTTCGGTGGGCGTCGGCAGGTGGGCAAGGATGAGGCCGCCGATGTCGGCAACTTCTGGGCGGATCTGATTCGCCCGACGGTGCGGCTGTTCCTGCCGTTGTGCCTGGTGCTTTCGGTGTTGCTGACCTGGCAGGGGGTGCCTTCCACGCTGGATGGCGGGCCACTGGCGAAACCGCTGGATGGCGCCGCGCAGATGAGCGAGCAGAAGATCCCGCTCGGCCCGGTCGCCGCCATGGTCGCGGCCAAGCAGCTGGGCACCAACGGTGGCGGCTGGTATGGCCCCAACAGCGCCGCGCCGCTGGAGAACCCGACCCCGCTGAGCAATCTGCTGCAGACGCTGGCCATCATCCTGCTGCCGGTGAGCGTGGTGTTCATGGTCGGCGGCCTGACTGGCCGGGCCAGGCTCACCACGCTGATCTTCGGTTGCATGCTGAGCATGTCGCTGATGTCGGCCGGCGTCGCGCTGTGGTCCGAGGGGCACTCGGCGAGCAGTAATGACAGCGCCTTGATGGAAGGCAAGGAGGTGCGCTTCGGCGTCGACGCTTCGGCGCTCTGGGCCGCGGTGACCACCCAGACCAGCAACGGCTCGGTGAACGCCATGCATGACTCCCTGGCGCCGCTGACCGGCATGGTGGCCATCGCCAACATGCTGGTGAACGCCATCTGGGGCGGCATTGGCTGTGGCCTGCAGCAGTTTCTCGTGTACCTGCTGCTGAGCGTGTTCCTCGCCGGTTTGATGACCGGCCGTACGCCCGAGCTGTTTGGCCGCAAGATCGAGGCGCCGGAAGTGAAGTGCCTGGCCGTGCTGATACTGCTGCAGCCGCTGGTGGTTCTGGGCTTCACCGCGCTCACGCTGCTGCTGCCGGATCTGGCCGGCACTTCCAACCCCGGCGCCCACGCCATCAGCCAGGTGCTCTACGAGTACACCTCGGCCTTCGCCAACAACGGTTCGGGTTTCGAGGGACTGGGCGATGCCACCTACTGGTGGAACCTCAGTTGCGTGGTGGCGCTGCTTCTGGGCCGCTACCCGGCGCTGATCCTGCCGCTGATCATCGCCGCGATGCTGTCGCGCAAGCGGGTAACGCCGGAAGGGCCGGGCACGCTGCAGATCGAGACGCCGACCTTCGCGCTCACGCTGATGGCCATCATCGCCATCCTCACCCTGCTGCAATTCATGCCCGTGCTGGTGTTGGGGCCCGTGGCCGACCACCTGCAGTTCATCACCCGTTGAGGCTGATTTCCCATGACTCAGATAACCCAACATTCCGCTGCGGCCAGACGCCCGGCGCTGCTCGACAGCGCCGGCATGAAGAGCGCCGCACTGGCCGCCTTCAGCAAGCTCGCTCCGAATAACGCCTTCAGGAACCCGGTGATGGCGGTGGTCTGGGCCGGCACGCTGCTGTGCGCGGTGCTGACCCTGCTGGGCAAGAGCACGCCCGCCATCGGCTGGAGCGTCACCTTGCTGCTGCTGGTCACGGTGCTGTTCGCCAACTTCGCCGAGGCGGTGGCCGAAGCCCGGGGGCGCGGCCAGGCCGATTCGCTGCGCAAGGCGCGCAAGGATCTGGTCGCCCGCCGCCTGAAAAGCCTGAGCGAGCGCGACGAGCCACAGCGCATCGCCGCCAGCGAGCTGCGCCCCGGCGACCTGGTGATCGTGGCGCAGGGCGAGATCATTCCCGCCGATGGCGAGATCGTCGAGGGGCTGGCGAGCATCAACGAGTCGGCGGTCACCGGTGAGTCCGCGCCGGTGCTGCGCGAGGCCGGCACCGACCGTTCCGGGGTGATCGGCGGCACCAAGGTGCTGTCCGATCAGATCATCGTCGAGGTCACCGCCCAGCCGGGCGACAGCTTCCTGGACCGCATGATCGCCCTGGTCGAAGGCGCCAACCGGCAGAAGACGCCCAACGAAATCGCCCTGGGCCTGCTGCTGACCACCATGACCCTGACCTTTCTGATCGTGGTCATCACGCTGCCCGCCATCGCCGCCTTCGTCGGTATCCAGATCGATCCGCTGCTGCTGATCGCACTCTTGGTGTGCCTGATCCCGACCACCATCGGCGGCCTGCTGCCGGCCATCGGCATCGCCGGCATGAACCGCGCGCTGTCCGCCAACCTGCTGGCCAAGTCCGGCAAGGCCGTGGAGGTTGCCGGCGACGTCGACGTGCTGCTGCTCGACAAGACCGGCACCATCACCCTTGGCGACCGCCAGGCCACGCAGTTCCATGTGCTGCCGGGCATGCAGCTCAGCCGCCTGCAGGAAGCCGCGCTGCTGTCATCGCTGGCCGACCCGACCCCGGAAGGCAAGTCCATCGTCAAGCTGGCGCGGCAAAACGGCGTCAAAAGCGAAGTGCCGAAGGATGCCACCTTCATTCCATTCAGCGCCCAGAGCCGTCTGTCCGGCCTCGATATGAGCGACGGTCAGGTGATTCGCAAGGGCGCCATCGATGCCATTCGACGCCATGTGCTGGCGATGTCCGGTTCGGTACCGCCGCAACTGCAGGAACTGGTCGATCAGGTGGCCCGCAAGGGCGCCACGCCGCTGGTGGTATCCGATGGCCGTCTGGTGCTGGGCGTGATCGAGCTCAGCGATGTGGTCAAGCACGGCATCCAGGAGAAGTTCGCCAAGCTGCGCGCCATGGGCATCCGCACCGTGATGATCACCGGCGACAACCCGCTGACTGCCGCGGCCATCGCCGCTGAGGCGGGGGTCGATGACTACGTTGCCGAAGCGCGGCCGGAAGACAAGCTGGCGCGCATCCGCCAGGAGCAGGAGCGCGGTCACCTGGTGGCGATGGTCGGCGACGGCACCAACGACGCGCCGGCGCTGGCCCAGGCGGACGTCGGCCTGGCGATGAACTCCGGCACCCAGGCCGCCAAGGAGGCGGGCAACATGGTCGATCTGGATTCCGACCCGGCCAAGCTGCTGGCCGTGGTGGAGGTGGGCAAGCAGCAACTGATCACCCGCGGCGCGCTGACCACCTTCTCGCTGGCCAACGACGTGTCCAAGTACTTCGCCATTCTGCCGGCGCTGTTCGCCGGGGCGATTCCGGCCCTGGCCGGGCTCAACCTGATGCAGCTCTCTAGCCCCACCAATGCGGTGCTGTCGGCGCTGATCTTCAACGCGCTGATCATTCCGCTGCTGATTCCGCTGGCCATGCGCGGCGTGCGTGTGCGCGCCGCCAATGCCACGGCGCTGCTGCGCCGCAACATGCTGGTCTACGGCATCGGCGGCGTGCTGCTGCCGTTCCCGGCCATCAAGCTGATCGACATGCTGCTGTCGGCAACCGTCGGCGTTTAGACGACTACATTGGGTGAACGAGATGACCAACCAAACGACTATGCCTCAGGGCAATCTGCTACGTCCCGCCTGCGCGTTGGCGCTGATCAGCCTGCTGGGTTTCGGCCTGAGCTATTCGCTGCTCGCCACCGGCATCGGCAACGGCCTGTTTCCCGACCAGGCGAACGGCAACCTCATCGAACGCAACGGCGTCGTGATCGGTTCTGAATGGGTGGCGCAGCCCTTCATCAACCCCGGCTATTTCCGGGCACGCCCCTCGGCCGCCAGCTATGATCCGATGGCCATGGCCGGCAGCAACCAGGCGCGTACCAGCCCGGCGCTGCGCCAGCGCATCGACGAGCAGCGAGCCGCCATTGCCAGCGCGGAGGGCGTCGAGCCGGGCGCCGTACCGGGCGATCTGCTCACCCAGTCCGGCGGCGGCCTCGACCCGCATATCAGCCCAGAGGCGGCGCAGATCCAGGTCGCCCGCGTGGCGCGTGAGCGCGGCATGTCGCCAGGCGAGGTGCAGACGCTGGTGGGCGCCTACACCGAGGGCCGGCAATGGGGACTGCTCGGTGAGCCCAGGGTCAACGTGCTGCTGCTCAACCTGGCCCTCGATGAAGCCCACAGCAGGTAGCGGCCATGCAGGAAAACCGTGAAGCACGCGCCGATGCCCTGGCCGGTGAATTGCGCCGCCAGGACAGCGGCCACCTGACGCTGTTTCTCGGCGCGGCGCCTGGCGTGGGCAAGACCTACGCCATGCTGTCGCGCGCCCGGGAGCTGCGCCAGCAAGGCGTTGACCTGGTGATCGGTGTGGTGGAAACCCACGGCCGTAGCGAAACGGCCGCCTTGATCGACGGCCACGAGCTGATCCCGCGTCGACAGATCGAGTATCAGGGCCACCGGCTCGACGAGATGGACCTGGACGCCATCGTGCAGCGCCAGCCCCGCATCGTACTGGTCGACGAACTGGCCCATCGCAATGCGCCAGGCAGCCGCCACGAACGGCGCTGGCAGGATGTGCTGGAGCTGCTGGACAAGGGCATCGACGTCTACAGCACGGTGAACATCCAGCACCTGGAAAGCCTCAACGACATCGTGCACCGTATCACCGGCATTCGAGTCAGCGAGACGGTGCCCGATGCCGTGCTCGACCGGCTGCGCGACATCCGCCTTGTCGACCTGCCGCCGGGCGAGCTGATCGAGCGGCTGCACCAGGGCAAGATCTACCTGCCGGACATGGCCGAACAGGCGCTGCAGCGTTTCTTCTCGGCAGCCAACCTGGCGGCGCTGCGCGAACTGGCCATGCAGACAGCGGCCGACCATATCGAAGACCACCTGCGTGAAGCCCACACGGCCCAGGGCATCAGCGGGTTCGCCCTGCGCCGGCGCGTGCTGATCGCTATCGACGGCAGTGGCAACTCGGAATACCTGGTGCGTGCCGGTCGGCGGCTTGCCGAGCGCCGCGACGCACCCTGGAGCGTGGTCACCGTGCAGCGCACCGGGCGCCTCGACACGGCCAGGCAGGCCGAACTCGACCGCGCCTTCGCCCTGGCGCGTAACCTGGGCGCCGACACCCAGGTGCTGCATGGCAACGCCATCGCCGACACGCTGCTCGACCATGCCGCCCATGACGGGGTCTCCACCCTGGTGGTCGGGCGCAGCCGCGAGCGGCCGATCGCCCGTATGTTCAACCGCACCCTGACCCAGCGCCTGCTGCAGCATGGCGCCCATTACGAACTGGTGATTCTCAGTTCCCCGCAAGCGCGTGCCCAGGCGCGGGCCCGCTGGCGCCCCGGCGCGCCGGCACGCTGGCTGTCCTGTCGCGATGCGCTGTACGCCAGCCTCTGTGCCTCGGTGGCGACGGGTTTCGCCGGGCTGGCGGAACAGTGGGTCGGCCTCACGGACCTGTCGATGATCTTCATCGTGGCGGTGGTCGTAGTGGCGGCGCGCACGCGTATGGCAGCGGCGATTCTGGCAGCCATCCTTTGCTTTCTGGCCTACAACTTCTTCTTTATCGAGCCGCGCTACACGTTAATCATCGACGCGCCCTGGGGCATCACCACGGTGCTGCTGTTCCTGTTCACCGCGCTGGTGGCCGGGCGGCTTGCCTCGCAACTGCGCATGCAGGTGCTGACCTTGCGCGCTGCCAACAACCAGGCATCGGTGCTGCAGCACCTGGGCCGCCAGCTCAGCGCTGCCGCCGATCTGGAG
>Ga0209370_1000372_pt1 | contig 65928 bp, 51 predicted proteins | sample AgamicAtPrz_FD_187164 | JGI IMG/M metagenome (GOLD analysis project Ga0209370, IMG submission 187164) | Agave microbial communities from Guanajuato, Mexico - At.P.rz (SPAdes) (version 2) | ecosystem: Host-associated > Plants > Phyllosphere > Phylloplane/Leaf | place: Guanajuato, Mexico...
CAACGGTCAAGCCCGTTTCACTGTATTTGGTGTAGGTGGTGGTGGCGGTAATGCCGTTCAACATATGGTGCAGTCTGATATTCAAGGTGTTAAATTCGTTTGTGCCAATACAGACAAACAAGCACTGGACTGTATGAATGCACCTTTTAAAATTCAGTTAGGCGAGCAAAGTACACGTGGTCTAGGTGCTGGTGCTAACCCTGAAGTAGGGCAAGTTGCAGCAGAAGAAAGCCGTGAAATTATTCGTCATCACCTTGAAGGTACCGATATGGTTTTCGTTACCGCTGGTATGGGTGGTGGTACAGGTACTGGTGCAGCACCTGTTGTGGCTGAAGTTGCCAAAGAAATGGGTATTTTGACTGTTGGTGTAGTTACAACTCCATTTAACTTTGAAGGCCGTCGCCGTTTAAAATCTGCTGAACGCGGTATTGAAGCACTTGAAGCACATGTTGATTCATTGATTATTATCCCTAACCAACGCTTATTGAGCGTATATGGCGATATTTCAATGAAAGATGCTTATAAAAAAGCTGATGATGTATTGTTAAACGCTGTACGTAGTATTTTTGACTTGGTTGTTAACCGTGGTCACATTAACCTTGACTTCGCCGATTTGAAAACCGCAATGAGTACGCGCGGTTACGCAATGATGGGTGCTGGTTTAGGTCGTGGTGAAGACCGTGCGCGTCAAGCTGCTGAACAAGCGATCCGTAGTCCATTACTTGATAATGTTAATATTATTAATGCCAAAGGCGTGTTAATTAACATTACGGGTGGTGATGATATTACGTTACGTGAAACAGAAATCATTACTGATGTTGTGAACCAGATTGTTGACCTTGATGAAGGCGAAATCTTCTACGGTACAGTATTTGACCCAGATGCACGTGATGAATTACGTGTAACAGTGATTGCAACCGGTTTAACTCGTAATGCAGCAGATGCTGAACCGAGAAAGCGTAATACGGTAAGCCATGCATCAACTCAATCAGCTCAATCTGTTGATGAAGATGATGTTCCTGCAATCAATAAACGTCAAAATGCTGATAATGAAGTCAGTAGCGCAGCAAGTTCTACTCCGCGTTCTTCTCCAATGAGTATTCAAGATTACTTGAAAAATCAGCAACGTAAGTAAATAATCGTTAGATTTAATGAAAGGCAGTGTTTAAACACTGCCTTTTTTTATTTTTGATCAATGACTAAATATGCTAACGTATAGCGGTTTTAAAAAAGAAGTTACAAAGCATGGTGAAACAACGTACTCTCAGTCGTGTGGTAAAAGCGAGTGGAATAGGTCTTCATAGCGGTCAAAAAGTGATGATCAATTTCATTCCACATACCGTGGATGGAGGTATTGTATTTCGCCGTATCGATTTGGATCCACCGGTTGATATCCCTGCCAATGCATTATTGATTCAAGAAGCTTTTATGTGCTCCAATTTAGTCACTGGAGATATAAAAGTGGGAACAATTGAGCATGTAATGAGCGCAATTGCAGGTTTAGGAATTGATAACCTGATTGTTGAAGTATCTGCGTCCGAAGTTCCGATTATGGACGGAAGTGCTGGTCCATTTATTTACCTTTTGATGCAAGGTGGATTGCGTGAACTGGATGCACCGAAAAAATTTATAAAAATATTAAAACCAGTTGAAGCACTGATTGATGATAAAAAAGCAATTTTTAGCCCGCACAATGGTTTCCAATTAAATTTCACAATCGACTTTGACCATCCAGCGTTTGCCAAAGAATATCAATCTGCAACGATCGACTTTTCGACAGAAACTTTTGTTTATGAAGTTAGTGAAGCACGTACGTTTGGTTTCATGAAAGACCTAGATTATCTGAAAGCAAACAATTTAGCGCTAGGCGCAAGTTTGGATAATGCAATTGGTGTAGATGATACAGGGGTTGTTAATGAAGAAGGTTTACGTTTCGCCGATGAATTTGTCAGACATAAGATTTTAGATGCAGTAGGTGATTTGTATTTGCTTGGTCATCAAATTATTGCCAAGTTCGATGGCTATAAATCAGGACATGCTTTAAATAATCAGCTGTTACGCAATGTTCAAAGTGATCCGAGTAATTATGAAATTGTAACATTTGATGACGAGAATCAGTGTCCAATTCCATATGTCAGCGTGACATAAGTCATTGTCTTTACTTGGCTACGTTATAATGTAACATTTAAAAGTGTGATTATAATCACATAACAAGAACGGTTCTAATTAAGAAATAGAAAGCTGATCATTTTTTATTGCTTGCCAAACGTAGTAAAGCTTGGCTAAGCTTAGGGTCGCTCACGAAGTCGGCTGCACTACGTAACATTTCTTGTGTTTCCGGGGGGATGGGTTTAGATGGCTCAGATGAGGGTGCATTGGGAATATTTTTATTTCTCAATCGAACCTGAATTCTTTGTAAGTCTTTTAACCCTTCAAGCTGAGATAATTTAGATACATATTGGTTCTGTAAGTAACTGAGTTGACTGATCATCGCTTGATTTTCACCAGTAATGATTAAAGAACCATTTTGATAACACACGACCTGCCATTGTTCCGGTTGGGGCAATAAGGGTTGGATAATTTTCGTAAGTCTTTGCCATTGCGCGACTTGCGTTGTTAGAAACGTAAGGTTTCCTGTTTTTATGTGTTTTCCGGTTTGTTGAAAAACGTTATCGGGTTTAGACATGTTCATTCTCGGATGGATTCTTGTCTTAATCTTAAGCGTTCATTTCAATCGATATCAAGGAAGAGATCATAAGGAACTTGAGTAAGAACAGTTTCAAGAGGTTTTTATGCACACGCGTCGTATTTTATTAGCGTTTTCACTTGCCGCTTCGGCAGCATCAGTTGCTTTTGCAGATTATCAAACAATTAACCAATCTACTGACTCAGATCGATTGGAACAGCTATCAAAAACATTATCTCAAGGTTCATATACTCATCCTGACGATTTAGATCTTCCGGCGAGTGCAAAAGTTTCAGTGACCTTACGCCAAAAAACAGTTGAACTCAACAATGAGTCGCTTGCAAAGAAGTACGGTAATGCGACTGCAAAGAATTCTTTTAATACCTCTTCTTCAAATTCTTACTCTTGGTTAGTTTCTCATCCTCTTCCTGATACTGTACGAGTTTCTTCAAACTTTGGTGGTCGCACCATGGGTGGTCGTGCAGAACATCATGGTGGTTTAGATATGGCTGCTCCGAGTGGCACACCAATCTATGCTACAGGCCCAGGTATCGTAACTAAATCTGGTTGGGGTACTGGCTATGGTCAATATGTTGAAATTAACCATGGCAATGGTTACTTAACGCGTTATGCTCATGCTTCACGTTTAATGGTTCGTGTAGGCGACCAAGTGTCAGCAGGCGAGCATATTGCTAATGTAGGTTGTACAGGTCGTTGTACTGGCCCACATTTACATTATGAAGTAGTAAAAGATGGTCAACGTAAGAATCCAACGACTTACTTAGCGATGCTTCCATAAAAGCATAGTTATAAAGGTAAGGTTATTAAATTTATGAATCTAAAACTAAGCTAAACCTTTTTTAACGCAAATATTGCATAAAAAAACGCCATTATTGGCGTTTTTTTGTTATTTTGTTTAATGCTCGGTCAATGACTATTCATTCAGAAAATAATAGAGCCCCCTCACATTCACCCGAGGCAATAACTTGAAAGGGGTAAAACGTGGTAAAAATACAAAGTAGATTAGAGAACAAGGAACAGGTGAATTATGGCGTTTTACGGTGACTCCGACGCACAAGAAACCCAAGAATGGCAAGATGCATTCGATTCAGTTTTACAACATATGGGAACTGAGCGAGCGGCATTCTTATTGGAAAAACTTTACCAACAAGCAATTGCCAAGCATGTTCCCATTCAACGTCTCAATACACCTTACTTAAATACAATTTCTGTTGACGAACAACCTGCTATGCCAGGCGACCAAGATATGGAACGCCGTATTCGTGCATTGATTCGTTGGAATGCCTTAGCAATGGTACTTCGTGCGAATAAAACAGGTGATGATTTAGGTGGACACTTGGCGAGTTTCGCATCAAGTGCAACATTATATGACGTAGGTTTTAACCATTTCTTCCGCGCAAACAGCAATAATTTTGGCGGCGACATGATTTATTACCAAGGACACTGTGCTCCTGGTATTTATGCACGTTCATTCCTTGAAGGGCGTTTAACTGAAGAACAGTTAAGTAATTTCCGCCGTGAAGTTGGCGGTAACGGTTTACCAAGCTATCCACATCCATATTTAATGCCTGACTATTGGCAATTCCCAACCGTATCAATGGGTCTTGGTCCAATCATGTCGATTTATCAAGCACACATTCAAAAATATTTGATGAACCGTGGCTTGATCAAAGAAGAAGATCGTAAAGTTTGGGCTTACCTTGGCGATGGCGAGATGGACGAGCCAGAAAGTACTGGCGCGATTTCGCTTGCTGGCCGTGAAAAGCTTGATAACCTTATTTGGGTGGTTAACTGTAACTTACAGCGTCTAGATGGTCCTGTACGTGGTAACGGTAAAATCATTCAAGAGTTAGAATCTTTATTCCGTGGCGCGGGCTGGCGTGTCATTAAAGTAGTATGGGGTCGTCATTGGGATCCACTTCTTGCACAAGACACTTCAGGCGCTTTAAAAGCGGTAATGGAAGAAACAGTTGATGGTGAGTACCAACGCTACCAAGTAAAAGGTGGTGCATATACACGTGAGAAATTCTTTGGCAAGTACCCAGAAGCTGCGGAACTTGTAAAAGATTTAAGCGATGAAGACATCGATAATCTTAACCGTGGTGGTCACGACCCTTACAAAGTTTTTGCTGCATATGCAGAAGCAATGAAAGCCAAAGGTCAACCAACAGTTATTCTTGCGAAAACTGTTAAGGGTTACGGTTTGTCTGAAGAAATTGAAGCGGTGAACAAAACTCACCAAATCAAAAAAATGCAGATCGACTCTTTGAAATATGTACGTGACCGTTTTAACCTGCCATTTACAGACGATAAGTTAGAAGAGCTTCCATTCTATCGCCCAAGTGAAAACTCTCCAGAAATGAAGTATATGAAGGCGCGTCGTGAAGCATTAGGTGGCTACCTACCTGCACGTCGTAAAGAGAGTGAAACTTTAGCGATTCCTGAATTATCTGTATTTGATGCTGTATTAAATGGTTCAGGTGGTAAAGAACAATCTACTACGATGGTCATGGTTCGTTTAATTGCTTCTTTACTCAAAGAAAAAGCGATTAAAGACCGCGTAGTACCAATCGTTCCAGATGAAGCACGTACTTTTGGTCTAGAAGGTATGTTCCGTCAACTCGGTATCTATGCCGCTCACGGTCAAAAATATACCCCGGAAGACCAAGAACAGTTAATGCATTACCGTGAAGCAAGTGACGGTCACATGCTTCAAGAAGGGATTAACGAAGCTGGTGCGATGAGTGCATGGGCTGCGTTGGCCACAAGTTATTCAACCAATAACTTGCCGATGATTCCAATGTACATGTATTACTCAATGTTTGGTTTCCAACGTATTGGTGACATTGCATGGGCGGCTGGTGATGCGCAAGCTCAAGGTTTCTTGTTAGGTGCGACTGCTGGTCGTACAACATTGAACGGTGAAGGTTTACAGCACCAAGATGGTCATTCGCATATCTTGGCGAACACGATTCCAAACTGTGTATCTTATGATCCATGCTTTGGTTATGAGTTGGCTGTAATCGTACATGACGGTTTAAAACGTATGTATGTGAACCAAGAGCGTGTGTTCTACTACTTAACTGTAATGAACGAAAACTACGAGCATCCTGCAATGCCTGAAGGCGCTGAGGAAGGCATTAAACGTGGTATGTACTTGTTCGAAAAAGATGAAAAAGCAACTGTCCAATTGCTTGGTTCAGGTGTGATTCTTCGTGAAGTGATCAAGGCTGCGAAAATCTTACGTGATGAATACCAAATCCATTCAAACGTTTGGAGTGTAACAAGCTTCAATGAGTTGTCACGTGATGGTATGGCATGTGAAGAATACAACCGTTTACACCCACTTTCTGAAGAAGTGAAAGAATCTTGGGTATCTAAACAGTTACGTGGTACAGAAGGTATCGTTGTTTCAGCAACTGACCATATGCGTGCTTATAGCGAACAAATCCGTGCTTATCTTCCAGATGGCCGTCCATTTGTTGCATTAGGTACAGATGGATACGGTCGTTCAGATACACGTGCTAACTTACGTAGTTTCTTTGGTGTTGATGCTGCACATATCGTTGTTGCTACTTTGAAAAAATTAGCTGACGAAGGTGAAGTAGATGCACGTTTGGTTAAAGACGCAATTTCTAACTTTGAGTTAGATACTGACCGTCCAGTGGCATGGGCTCCTCAAGCGCATCCGGAAGTTCAGGCAGTTGCTGAATATCATGAAACGCAAACAGGTGAGGGGAACTAAGCATGCAAATTAAGACCCCTGATATTGGTGTAGATAAAGCCGTTGTTGCTGAAATTTTAGTAAAAGTTGGCGACAGTATTGCCGAAAATGACAGCCTTGTTTTGCTTGAGTCAGATAAAGCCTCTGTTGAAGTGCCTAGCACTTCAGCAGGTGTAGTAAAAAGCATCTTAATCAAAGAAGGTGATAGCGTAACTGAAGGTACGGTATTGCTTGAACTTGAAGCTGAGGGAGCTGCTCAAGCAGAAGAGGCTCCAAAACCTGCATCAGCAGCTGAACAAACTGCAGCGCCAGCAGCGGCACAACAGTCTCCAACTGCTGCTCAACCAGCAACTGCAACCACTAGCCAAGTGGTTGAAGTTCAAGTTCCCGATATTGGTGTTGAAAAAGCACTTGTTGGTGAAATTTTAGTAAAAGTTGGTGAGCAAATCGATGTTGAGCAAAGCATCGTTGTGGTTGAGTCTGACAAAGCAACTGTAGAAGTACCAAGCAGTGTTGCGGGTACTGTAGAAAGCATTCAAGTTAAAGAAGGCGATACAGTTAAAGAAGGTGTGGTTCTCATTCAAGTGAAAACAACGTCTGCATCTAGTGCACCGGCTGAATCTGCTCCTACAACAGCAGCTCCGGCGGCAGCACCTGCACCAGCTCAGCAAGAAACTGTAGCATCGACTGCTACTCAATCTGGACCAGTTGATATTAATGTTCCTGATTTGGGTGTAGATAAAGCCGTTGTTGCTGAAATCTTGGTTCAGGTTGGTGACAAGGTTGATGTAGATCAAAGTCTTGTTGTTGTTGAGTCAGATAAAGCAACTGTGGAAGTTCCAAGTACTGTTGCGGGTGTTGTGAAAGCAATTCACTTGCAGGCAGGCCAACAAGTTTCACAAGGTGTATTGCTTGCAACAATTGAAGCTGAAGGCCAAGCACCTACTGCTGCACCAACGGCAAAAGCAGAAGCAGCTCCAGTTCCACAGGCAGCAGCGCCTAAAGCGGCGGCTCCTGCTCCGACTCAAGCAGTATCTGCTCCAGCCTCTTCTGGTAATGATAAATTAACCAAAGAACAAGAAGCTGAAAACGCTAAAGTGTATGCAGGCCCTGCTGTGCGTAAGCTTGCTCGTGAGCTTGGTGTAGTTTTATCTCAAGTTAAAACTTCTGGTGAACATGGTCGTGTTGTTAAAGAAGATATCTTTGCATATGTGAAGACTCGTTTAACTGCGCCACAAGCTGCACCAGTTGCTGCGGCTGCACCAGCGGTTTCGGGCTTACCAAAGCTTCCTGACTTTACTGCGTTTGGTGGTGTAGAAGAAAAAGTACTGACGCGTTTGCAGCAAGTATCAATTCCGCAATTGTCGTTGAACAACTTTATTCCACAGGTAACTCAGTTTGATTTGGCTGACATTACTGAGTTAGAAGATTGGCGTAATGAACTAAAAGGCAACTTCAAAAAAGAAGGTATTAGCCTGACGATTATGGCATTCATTATCAAAGCGGTTGCGCATTTGTTGAAAGAAGAGCGTGAATTCGCAGGTCATCTATCTGATGATGGTAAATCAGTGCTCTTGCGTAATGAAATCCATATGGGAATTGCGGTAGCAACACCTGATGGTTTAACTGTGCCAGTACTTCGTAACCCAGACCAAAAATCAATTAAGCAAATTGCAGTTGAATTGGGTGTGTTAGGTCAAAAAGCACGTGATAAGAAATTAACACCGAAAGACTTACAAGGTGCGAATTTCACTATTTCAAGTTTAGGCGCAATAGGTGGCACATCATTTACACCACTTGTGAACTGGCCACAGGTTGCAATTTTAGGTATTTCACCTGCAACAATGCAGCCTGTTTGGAATGGTAAAGACTTTGACCCACGCTTAATGTTGCCATTGTCGTTGTCTTATGACCACCGTGTGATTAATGGTGCAGATGCTGCTCGCTTTACTAATAAACTTACGAAACTGCTTAAAGATATTCGTACTTTATTAATCTAATTTTTTGAAATGAATCATTAAAACCTCGCTTCGGCGGGGTTTTATTTTGATAATTAATTTAATTGATTTTAGGTTAATCTAAAGCCCAGTATTGAATGATCGAGAGAGAGGAGAAATTTCTCGTTATTAAGCAAAGGAGAAATACTAAATGACGGGTTTTTTAAAAATCATGGTACCCATCCTATTGATTGTATTTTTATTGATGGGGGTATGGGTGAGTGTTTTACACTTTCCTTGGGAATGGATGACCTATGTTGCAATGGGTCTGGAAGTGTTTGTGGCCATGCTTATTTTGCCATTTGAATTTCAATCACAGCACGTAACTGGTATTAATAATTTCGGATTTATTAACTTAAGTATTTATTTAGCTTTGCTATTGGGTTTAGGTCGATTGTTGGTTTGGGCATGGATAAAATTTTTTATTTGAAAAATAGAATTGCTCGAATATAATGAGCACATACTTCATTGGGGAGTAGCCGCTATTCATTTCTGAATGAATAGGTGATGATCAACATAATTGTTCAACAGAACATGGTCATCATAGCTTAAACGTCTCATCGTTTCCGAGTTGGCAAGACCTTTGATTTACCACTCTGCAGATATTTGGCTAGCAGGAGGGGTAGGTCATGGGCATTTATGCTAGCCAGAGAAACGACATGCAAGAATTTCTGATTTCCACCTCAATTGTTGCCCTCGCTGAAATGGGCGATAAAACGCAACTATTGGCCCTTTTACTGTCTGCACGTTTTCGTAAGCCAATCCCTATTCTCATTGCGATTCTTTTAGCGACTCTAATTAATCATGGTATTTCTGCTGTACTTGGACAGTGGATTACGACCGTGCTGAGTCCCGAAATTTTAGTCTGGGTGCTCGCTGCTGGCTTTATTGGTATGGCGTTCTGGATGCTTATTCCAGATGAGCTGGATGATGAAACAGCAAGTATTAATAAATGGCAAAAATTTGGTGTTTTTGGTGCAACCTTTATCCTGTTTTTCTTAGCAGAAATTGGTGATAAAACCCAGATTGCGACAGTTGCTTTAGCTGCACGTTACGACAGCATTTTTTTGGTGATGTTGGGTACAACCTTAGGGATGATGATTGCCAATGCGCCAGCTGTGTTTATTGGTAATAAATTAGCGGAACGTTTATCTATTTCGCTTATTCATAAAGTTGGTGCTGTTATTTTCTTAATTGTTGGTATCTCTACGTTGGTACAACATTATTTTTTCTAAGTAATTTTAAAATTGTATAAAAAACGCACTCAATTCGAGTGCGTTTTTTTAGAGAAGTTTAATAGTTAAATTTCACGGTGAAGTTAATTTGACGTGGATTGCCTAGAGTTACCATATTTTCATTTAAGGCACCTGCGTAATAATCTTTATCGAATAAATTACGGATTGCAAGTTGAGCACCCCAGTGTCCTGCATCGTAGCCAGCTTCTGTATCAAATACGGTATAACCAGGAATATGGACATCTAGCTTATCCATAGTTTTATATGTTTCGCCTCGGAATCCACCGCCAACATACCAACCAATTTTTGATGCAGGGTCAAACTTATAACGAGCAGACAGGCTGTAAGCATGCTCAGGAATGTTATCTAGTGCTTTGCCGACATTGCTTGAGTTCGCATCTTTACTAATTTCAGCATCTGCGGTGTAAGTATAGGTTGCCGTTAATTTTAAGCCATCTAATACATCTGCATTTAACTCAGTCTCAATACCACGAGTTAATTGTTCACCGCGCTGTATTTTGAAAGTAGTATCTGTAGGGTCGTTGACTAAAACATTTTGACGTTTTAAATCATACCAAGCAATGCTGCCTTGTATTCGCTGATCAGGACTTTGCAGTTTTATCCCGATTTCGACCTGTTTACCTTTCTCAGGATCAAAGGTATTTCCGGCAGAGTCTGAGCCACTTGTTGGGAAGAAAGACGTTGCATAGCTTATATAAGGTGCAACTACATCATTAATTGTATATAACAATGAGGCATTACCCGTAAAAGCCTCTTCTGATTTTTTAGTATTGGTATTTTTAACTAAATCTACAGTTTGTGTTTGCGCCCAATCTTGGCGACCTGCAAGATTTAAAACGAGCTGGTCATTAATCTGGATACGATCACGTAAATATAACCCCATATACTTTAGGCGGTTAATATCATGGTTTGTGACTTTTTCCGGACAAGTGACTGTAGTTCCGTATTGCGGTGAATATAGATTTAAATTTGTGGCAGTACAGCGATTATTTAGATAACCATTTTTGTCTTGCAGACCATCTAAACCAATTGTTATTTGATGTGTCATATCTGCTATCTGAAAAGTCTTTTGGACATTATTGTCGATTGAGAAACTTAGATTACTGACATCCTGATAGCGAGCTTGACGTTTAAGTGTTGTATAGTTCTTATCGGTCCAACCGTTATAAAATACCGCAGGACCAATCATTTCTGTTTTTTGAATTGCAAAATTTTGCTTAAATTCCCAACCGTTATCAAAAGCGTGCCTAAAGTTATAACCTGTACGGAAGACATCGGCATCATAAGCGCCGTAACTCGGTTCACCAATAAATAAGTCTTTAGGCAAACTTCCATTCGGATTGTCTTTTAATGTTCCAATCACAGGCAAGCCTTGCTGACGAATATATTCGCGATGCTGATAACTTGCGATGACAGAGAGGTCAGTGTTATCTCCTAAGTCAAAGTTATAAGAAGGGGAGATATAGAAATTTTTAAAATAGACATAATCTGTCGGATCATCTTGATCAGAGATACGTCCATTTAAACGAAAAGCCCCTTTTTCACTATTATTAGGACTATAGTTTAAATCGAATGTCCCTTCTTTAAGATTGTAGCTGCCATAAGTCATACTGGCCCGAGCAAAGCTTTCAGCTTGAGGGCGTTTAGTCACTAAATTGACCATACCACCTGGTTGTACCAGTCCAAAATTAACTGAAGCGGGGCCTTTTAAAATTTGTACCTGATCCATGCCCGATATTTCTGCTGCAACAAAGGTGTTTTGTTGAGCTTGGCGTAAACCATCTATAAAAATTTGATCAGAAGAAGTTTGTCCACGGATAATAAAATCATCCCAACCACGGCGACCAAGTTTTCCAGCACCCACTCCTGCAACGCCTTCAATTGCATCTGCAAGTGTCTTTGCTTGTTTCTGGTCAAGCTGCTCGCGGGTCACTACTGAAACCGACTGAGCAGTTTTAAATAAGGGCGTATCTGATTTTAAAATAGAGTTAGCTTTCGTTGCGACATAAGGTGAAGAGCTTTCTTTTTGTGCTTGAACAGAAATTGTGGGTAGGACATTGGTTGAATTTCCTTGTTCTGTTATTTCTTCAGCATGACTTGCTGTCATCGAAGTAAAAATAGCAACTGCTAACAATGTTTTTGAAGTCGAAAAACGGAAGGGTTGAGTCATGGGAGGCCTAAGCAGCACAAAAAGTAAATTTGATAATGAGAATTATTTTAATTTATTGCGAGTTAATTTTAAATAACATTATGATTCATTTCTAAAATAAGAAAATCTAAACCCATTTTAAAATATTATGAGAAAAATCAAACAATTCATTGCAAGAATTATAGAATCCCATTATTTTATTATGGATATAAAAATATCTAATATTTAAAGCTTTTTTGGGGAATTGTATGGGGTTTGAAAAAACAACGTCGCAGATATTATTTGATAATGGCGTACATAAATGTATTAGTTTTACCAGTTTGGTCAAAGGGGAAGGTATCCAAGCCAATCAATTTTTAATTATTGATCATGAGCGCGCTGCTGTAATCGACCCGGGTGGCGACTTGACCTATGTTCCATTAACGATGGAATTAAATAAATATACACGTTTGAAAAATTTGGACTATGTGATGGCTTCGCATCAGGATCCAGACATTATTACTTCAATGCCGCGTTGGTTAGTCTATACCGATGCTAAAGTCGTGGCGTCAAAATTATGGGCACGTTTTCTACCGCACCTAAACTCCTCATTTATGAGTGAACGTATGAAAGGTAATTGGGAAGACCATCTTATTGAATTGCCTGACTGTGGCCAAGTGATTCAATTGGGCGAGTCAAAGCTTGTGGTGGTTCCTGCACATTTTCTACATTCGGTGGGTAATTTCCAGTTTTATGATCCAGTCGCTAAAATTTTATTTTCGGGTGATATGGGAGCATCTATTGTTGAGGATGCTAATCAACCTTTAAAAGATTTCGACACGCACATCATGAAAATGAAAGCCTTTCACCAACGTTATATGTGCTCCAATAAAGTTATACGTTTATGGGTCAATATGGTCCGGCAGATGGATATTGAAATGATTGTTCCACAGCATGGCAGCCCGTTTATTGGTAAACAAATGGTTAAGCAATTTTTAGACTGGATTGAAACATTACCTTGTGGTGTTGATTTAATGACGGAACAAATTTTTAGCTGTCCTACCTAAATATTATTTCTAATAATTAGCCCAGATGAAGTTCTGGGTTATAAAAAGATAAAAGCTAAAAATAGAGCTAAAAGTTTAATTAAGTGGGAATTATTTTGAACGGGCTGATATCTATTGCTGAAAAAGGCAAAGATTATATGAAAATTGCATCGAAATTTGTTTATAATAGCTCACGGAATTTACCAGTGAGATTGTTATGCTGACCATCGTTCAAGAAGCGCTAACCTTCGATGATGTCTTATTACTTCCTGCCTACTCTACTGTTCTCCCAAAAGATGTCTCTTTAAAGACACGTTTAACTCGCGGCATTCATTTAAATATCCCATTAGTTTCAGCAGCAATGGATACAGTGACTGAGTCACGTATGGCGATTGCAATGTCACAAAATGGTGGTATCGGGATTTTGCACAAAAACATGGATATTGCTGCTCAAGCTGCAGAAGTACGCCGTGTTAAGAAATTCGAAGCGGGTATGGTGAAAGATCCTATCACTGTAACGCCCGAAACCACAGTACGTGAACTGATTGCAATTACCAATGCTAATAACATTAGCGGTGTACCTGTTGTGAAAGACGGCAAGGTTGTTGGTATTGTGACAGGCCGTGATACGCGTTTTGAAACTAATTTAGAACAGCCAGTTAGTAACATCATGACAGGTCAAGATCGCTTGGTGACTGTGCGTGAAGGCGAATCTAAAGAAAATATTCAAGCATTATTGCAAAAGCATCGCATTGAAAAAGTCTTGGTCGTTGGCGAAAACAACGAACTTAAAGGCCTAATTACAGTAACTGACTTCCGTAAAGCTGAGAGTTACCCAAACAGCTGTAAAGATGATCTTGGTCGTCTACGTGTTGGTGCTGCGGTAGGTACAGGCGTTGAGACTCCAAGTCGTGTGGAAGCATTAGTTGAAGCTGGTGTAGACGTTATTGTTGTTGATACAGCACATGGTCACTCAGCTGGTGTGATTGAACGCGTACGTTGGGTAAAACAAAACTTCCCTCAAGTACAAGTGATTGGCGGTAATATCGCTACTGGTGATGCTGCATTAGCATTATTAGATGCAGGCGCAGATGCTGTAAAAGTTGGTATTGGCCCTGGTTCTATCTGTACCACACGTATTGTGGCGGGTATTGGTATGCCACAGATTTCTGCGATTGATAGCGTTGCAAATGCACTAAAAGATCAAATTCCTTTAATTGCAGATGGTGGTATCCGCTTCTCTGGCGATATGGCAAAAGCGATCGGTGCGGGTGCAAGTACGATCATGGTGGGTTCGCTTCTAGCGGGTACTGAAGAAGCACCTGGCGAGGTTGAGTTTTTCCAAGGTCGTTACTACAAAGCATATCGTGGTATGGGTTCATTAGGCGCAATGGCGGGAGCTACAGGTTCTGCTGACCGTTATTTCCAAGACTCAAAAGCGGGTGCTGAAAAGTTAGTACCAGAAGGTATTGAAGGTCGTGTTCCATATAAAGGCCCAATGGGTAATATCGTTCATCAAATGATGGGTGGTTTACGTTCATCGATGGGTTATACAGGTTCATCGGTAATTGAAGATCTTCGTCAAAATGCGAAATTTGTGAAAATTACTTCAGCGGGTATGTCTGAGTCACATGTTCACGATGTAACGATTACTAAAGAAGCTCCAAACTATCGTGTTGGTTAGATTTTGGTAACCAAAACAATCAAGAAAGCCGTCATTACACTGACGGCTTTTTGTTTTTGGTGTAAAGTAAATCTGACGAAAAGAAATATGGCGGAATTGCCATATATGAAGTAAGCCACGGTTGAAGTGGCGTAAGAATGAGATAAGCTATGAGTTATTTTGGAACGGATGGTATTCGTGGAAAATTTGGGCAAATGCCTATTACTCCAGAGTTTGCTTTAAAACTCGGTTTTGCTGCAGGGAAGGTATTAAAACGAACGAGTCCGAAAAATAAGCCACTCGTTGTATTAGGAAAAGACACTCGTTTATCTGGTTATATTTTAGAGTCTGCTTTACAGGCAGGTTTGAACGCTGCTGGCGTATATGTTCATTTACTTGGTCCATTGCCAACACCAGCAATTGCACACCTTACTCGTGCTTTACATGCCCATGCAGGTATTGTTATCTCTGCATCACATAACCCATATTTTGATAATGGCATTAAATTTTTCTCAAGCGAAGGTAAAAAATTACCAGATTCGTTGCAAGAAGAAATTAACCTTGAATTAGAAAAAGATTTATTAATTGAGGATACTGCAAACTTAGGTAAAAGTGTTCGCGTAACTGATGCGAACGGTCGCTATATCGAATTTTGTAAATCTACTTTCCCTTACCACTTTGACTTAAATAATTTAAAGATTGTTTTAGACTGTGCTCATGGTGCGGCGTATAGCGTTGGTCCTTCGGTTTTCCGTGAGTTAGGTGCAAAAGTTGTTGCTTTATATAATGAGCCAGATGGTCTAAACATTAATGAAGGTTGTGGCTCAACTCACCCTGAAAAACTACAAAAAGCAGTAGTTGAACATCAAGCAGACTTAGGGATTGCTTTTGATGGTGATGCTGACCGTGTCGTGATGGTCGATAAGTTTGGTAACTTAATTGATGGCGACCATATTTTATATATTTTAGCGACTCAAGCTCAAAATAAGCCAGCAGGTGTTGTTGGTACTGTCATGAGTAATATGGCACTTGAGGTTGCACTTGAAAAGGCGAATGTTGGCTTTGTGCGTGCTAAGGTTGGTGACCGATATGTATTACAAGCTTTAGAAGAAAACGGCTGGGTAACAGGCGGTGAGCCTTCTGGTCATATTCTAACTTTAGACAAGAGCACAACCGGTGATGCGATTATTGCAGCGCTTCAAGTTTTAACCGTGATGGTCGAGCAAAATAAAGCTCTTCATGAATTGGTTCAAGACTTTAAACTATTCCCGCAAATTCTTGTGAATGTACGTTTAGAACAAATGCTTGATCCGTATTCAATTCCGGCATTGGTTGCTGAATTTGATAAAGCAGAAGAACAGCTTAAAGGCCGTGGTCGTATCTTGATTCGTAAATCAGGAACTGAGCCTGTGATTCGTGTCATGGTTGAAGGTGATAACGAGCAAGAAGTGAATGCTTTGGCTGAGCACTTGGCAAATGCGGTTCGTTCACAAGCACAAGTTGCGTAAGGTGCATGACATGAGTGATGTCATTAAAGATTTAAGTGAATTACGCTTAAGTTATGAGCAAGGAGAGTTGCATGAGGGGCAGGTTGAATCTAATCCTCATCAGCAGTTTCTAGGTTGGTTTAACCATGCTTTAGCAGCGAATTTACATGAACCCTATGCAATGTCATTAGCAACAGCAGGCGCGAATGGCAGACCCCATGTTCGAACAGTTTTGTTACGTGGGGCCACAGAAGCTGGGTATGATTTTTATACTAACTATGACAGTCAAAAAGGTATAGATTTGGCAGAAAATCCATATGCCGAATTATTATTTTATTGGCCAAGTCTAGAGCGTCAGGTGAGAGTTGGTGGTCGTGTAGTTAAAATTGCTGAGCAAGAATCTACAGATTATTATCTTAAACGACCACGTGATAGCCAGATTGCAGCACATATCAGTACTCCACAAAGTGGTAAAATCAAAAGCCGAGAGCTGTTACAGCAACGCTTTCAAGACTTACAACAGCAAGTCGAAAGTCGTGAAGTGCTTGATAAGCCAGAGTTCTGGGGAGGCTATCGTTTGCAACCAGATTATTATGAGTTCTGGCAGGGAAGACCAAATCGTTTACATGACCGCTTAAGCTATGAAAAAATCGATGGTCAATGGATGCTGCACCGACTGATGCCTTAAATGACAAAAATACAAATCAAACAAAGACCTTTATTAACACGCCCTGAACAGTTTCAGGGCGTGCCTCCGTTTATTGCTGAAATTTTAGCAAGACGTGGAGTGAAATCTGAACAGGAATTAGAGTTAAAACTTAAGAACTTATTAGCTCCACAGCTCAAGGGACTAGAAACTGCTGTGGCATTAATGGATCAAGCCATTGATGAGCAGAAAAAAATTGTTATTGTTGGTGATTATGATGCCGATGGTGCAACCAGCACAGCATTAATGGTATTGGTGCTTCGCGATATGGGTGCACAAGTCGAATATTTGGTTCCAGACCGATTTAAATACGGTTATGGACTTACCCCAGCAATTGCAGAACTTGCACATCACACATATCAGCCTGACCTATTGATTACTGTTGATAATGGTATTTCCAGTCATACTGGTGTGGATGCCGCGCATGCGCTAGGCATGCAAGTTATTATTACCGATCATCATTTAACGACCAAAGAAACGCCTTTAGCAGAAGCAGTGGTAAATCCTAATCAGTTAGGTTGTGAGTTCCCAAGTAAAGCGCTTGCAGGTGTTGGAGTTGCATTTTATGTGCTGGCCAATTTAGCGAGTTTACGTAGTAAACAAGGTAAAAGTACGAGTAAAGTCACTCAATATCTAGATTTGGTTGCTTTGGGAACTTATGCCGATGTTGCTGTCCTAGATTATAACAACCGCATTTTGGTCGATGCAGGCGTGAAGCGCATTCAGCAACATCAATGCCGAGTTGGAATATTAGCACTGTTAGATATTGCTGGCCGTGAGGCTTCATCTTTGCGTGCACAAGATTTAGGTTTTGTTTTAGGTCCGCGTATTAATGCTGCTGGCCGTATGGAAAGCATGCGCATCGGGATCGAATGCTTGTTGGCAAACTCTATGGAAACTGCTTATCCGATCGCGAGACAATTAAATCAATTAAATATTGAGCGGCGTCAAATCGAAGGGGAGATGAAGCAACAAGCCTTATCTGCTTTAGATAGCTTGCAGCTTTCAAAAGAAGATATTCCTCCAGCTCTTGTACTCTTCGAAGAAAATTGGCATCAAGGTGTGATTGGGATTGTCGCAGGGCGTTTAAAAGAACAGTTTCATCGTCCCACTATTGTGTTTGCACCAGATGAAGATGGTATTCATATTAAGGGGTCTGCACGTTCAATTGATGGCGTGCATATTCGAGATACGATTGAACAGGTTGCGGAGCAACATCCAGAATTGGTGAGCCATTTCGGTGGGCATGCAGCAGCGGCTGGTTTAACCATACGTAAAGAAAATTTTGAAGCTTTTAAAACAGCGTTTACCAACTGCATTGCAGAAATGGAAGAATCTTTGTTTCAAGCAACGCTATGGACGGATGGAGAACTCCCTGCTTCTGCCTTACAACTCGATACTTTAGACTGGATAGAACAGCTAGGACCGTGGGGGCAAAAATTCCCTTTTCCGCAATTTGAAGGATATTTTAAAGTTGTTGATTATCGCTGGCTTAAAGAGGCGCATCTCAAACTTAGATTAGCACTAGATCAATATATTTTTGATGCGATTGCTTTTAATGCCGCAGGTAAATTTGAATTTAATCCTATGCAAGATGAAGTCCATTTGGTCTATGAAATAGACCGAAATGCATTTAATGGTAATGTAAATTTGCAATTGCGCATCATACATTTGAACCAATAAAAAAATCCGCTCAATTGAGCGGATTTTTTTATGACTTTAGGCTTGATTAGAAGCGGTATGCTGCACGAACACCATAAGTGTTGTCGTTGTCACCGAAACCAACACGACCTTCAACACTTACTTGCTGATTTAAGAATTTTTTAGCATTGATACCAAATTCATCTTTATCAGTTAAGTCGTTGTTGTAGTAATCTGCACCAACACTTAAAGTTTTGTCGATGTAGTAGTCACCACGAACTTTATATTCGTCTAGGTCACCAAACGCGCCATAAGCTTCTAGGTTTACGTCATGTTGACCTACTTGAGTTACGTATTTAGCACGTACTGTTGGATCAGCACCGTCTTTACCGTCTTTTTCGTCGTAACCTTTAACACCTAGAGCAAGTAATAAACCAGGAGCTGGTAAATAACCTACTTCAGCTGCATAAGTCGTTACTTTACGGTCAATATTAGTGTTATCAATTTCACGTTCAGTTCTACCTACATCACCGCTAAGGTAGAAATCTGAGTTAGGAACGTAGTATTCAACACCTACGCCATATTGAGTATCTTTTGTACCGCTATTATCGCCATAATTGATAAGGGCGTTAACGTTACTTGCACGGCTTAAGAAAGCTGCTTCAGCAAGTGGAGCGTTACGAGTTTGAACAGGATTAAAGTAATAAGTCCCGTCAACACCGAATTTACTTACGCTGCTACCGTTGTCTGGATCAAGATAATTGTAAGAACCACCAACTTCAGCTTGGTAAGCGTTTGCTGCGCCACTTACTGCAAGAGCAGATAAAAGAGCTGATGCAATTGCTAGTTTTTTCATGGAATCTCTCCCCTCTAAAAAGCGATTTTATAAATGTTTTGTTACAACTTTAAGTCTAGACGAAAAAGCTTGATCGTCAATCTTGCTCAAGTAACCGTACTGTAACCGTGTGCTATTTATGTAAAGTAATTTAATTTAACTAATTGATTTTAAAATATAAAAACATAATGTTTTATTTTATTAAAATTGAGGATATTTTGTGTAGATCATAAAAAATGCTGTAAAAGTACCCAATTTTGTATGAGGATGTTACTAATTAAACTTAAAATGAACTGAAGGATGTTTAAAATTTAAATGTGTGAAATATGAGGAGAAATACAAAGCAGGTTCGTAGATAACCGCAGCTATGCTAAAATAATTGACTGTTTATCTGCTTTTATGGGAACACTCGCGTGGAAATTAATCCTTATCTAAACCAATTGAAAGACTTAACTGATCGTAGCCAAACACTACGGGGGTATCTTTGACTACGATCTGAAAAAAGAACGTTTAGAAGAAGTTTTACGTGAGTTAGAAGATCCTGCGATCTGGAACGATCAAAACCGTGCTCAGGCAATGGCGAAAGAAAAGGGCGAACTAGAAAACGTTATTAATGTATTGGATGGCTTATCTACACAGCTTGACGATGCAAAAGCGATGTTGGATTTGGCTGTAGAAGCTGACGATGAGAGCTTGCTTGAGGATGTTCAATCAGAGCTTGGTGCGGCTGAAGATGAACTGGCTAAACTTGAATTCCGTCGTATGTTTAGCAACCCTATGGACCCGAATCCTTGTTATGTAGAGATTCAATCCGGTTCAGGTGGTACCGAAGCACAAGATTGGGCATCTATGCTATTACGTATGTATATGCGCTGGATTGAACGTCATGGCTTTAAAGCAGAACTTATGGAAGTGTCTGATGGTGATGTCGCTGGTATTAAATCAGCAACGATTCGTGTTGAAGGTGAATATGCCTACGGTTGGTTACGCACAGAGTCAGGCGTACACCGTTTAGTCCGTAAATCACCATTTGATAGTGGTAACCGCCGTCATACTTCATTCTCTGCTGTATTTATTTCACCAGAAGTTGATGACAATATTGAAATTGATATTAATCCTTCTGATGTTCGTACTGATACCTACCGTGCATCGGGTGCAGGTGGTCAGCATATTAACAAAACCGACTCTGCTGTACGTTTGACTCACATTCCAACAGGTATTGTGGTGGCGTGTCAGAACCAACGTTCGCAACATGCTAACCGTGACCATGCATGGAAACAGTTACGTGCGCGTTTGTATGAATTAGAAATGCAAAAACGTAATGAAGCGGCTCAAGCTCTAGAAGACTCGAAGTCTGATATTGGTTGGGGAAGCCAAATTCGTTCATATGTATTAGATGATTCTCGTATTAAAGATTTACGCACAGGTGTAGAAAACTCTAATACAGGTGCTGTTCTTGATGGTGACCTTGATCGTTTTATCGAAGCGAGTTTAAAGCAAGGTTTATAAGAGTCTGCTGAACTTTTGGTTTAAATACAGTTCATCTATGAATATGTAGAACTCTTGGATTTTTAGCGATTAAAACGGCAAAGCAGTTCAGTCTTCGAATGTTAATCGAAAAAATACGATATGAATATCGAAAAAAATAGATATGAATATCGAAAAAATGCGATATTATATTTTCGAAATGCTGAACAAAGCTTTGTTCGTTTAAAAGACGTGTTGAGCCTATGGATATTGATGCAATTAGCAAAGCCCTTTCCAATCCTCTTCGCCGGCAAATTTTGCAATGGTTAAAAGAACCTGCACAATATTTACCGATTGAAGAATGTGGTGGTAGTTTTGAGAAGGGTGTTTGTGCAGGTCATATTGAACGCTTGGGTAAAGTAGCTCAGTCTACGATGTCTAATCATTTGTCTGTATTACAACAGGCGGGGCTTATTCAGGTCCAAAAATATGGTCAATGGTCTTATTTTTCACGTAACGAAGCTTTGATTCAGCAATATATCGAACATTTAAAACAAACACTTTAAATTATTAAAAGTGTAAGTCGAGGCGATTATGGCTGAACTCAATACTCCTTTAACGATTGGTGATTTTGAAATCAAGAATCGATTGGTCATGGCTCCATTAACGCGTGCGCGTAGTGGTGAAAGCCGAGTACCTAATGATTTAATGGTTGAATACTATCAACAACGTGCAAATGCTGGTCTAATTTTGACTGAAGCAACAGTAATTGGTTCAAAAACTGTGGGTTATGCAGATACCCCGGGGTTATGGTCAGAAGAGCAAGCACAAGCTTGGAATAAAATTATTGAGGCAGTTCATGCTCAAGGTTCCAAAATTGTAGTTCAACTTTGGCATGTAGGCCGTATTTCGCATCCTGAGCTTTTAGATGGTGATATTCCTGTTGCACCAAGTGCGATTCAACCTGCGGGTGAAGTGAGCCTATTACGCCCTAAACGCCCGTATGTAAAACCGCGTGCGCTTTCATTAGAAGAAGTGAAAGAGGTGGTCGCTCAATATAAACATTCAGCAGAATTAGCTAAAGCAGCTGGTTTTGATGGTGTTGAGTTACACGCTGCAAATGGTTACTTAATTGACCAGTTCCTTCAAAGTAATACCAATCAACGTGATGACGAATATGGTGGTTCTGTTGAAAACCGTGCACGTTTATTATTAGAAGTCGTTGATGCATTTATTGAAGTGTGGGGCGCTGGCCGAGTAGGTGTACATATTGCACCGCGTGGTGATTCACACGATATGGGTGATGAAAACCCGTTAGCAACGTTTGGCTATGTGGTTGAACAGCTTAACCAACGTAATGTAGCTTTCATTTTCTCTCGTGAATATGAAGCTGCTGACAGTATTAGTCCTAAACTCCGCGAAAAATTTAATGGTGTATGGATTGCCAATGAGAACCTAACACCAGAGTCAGCAAAACGTATCTTGCGTGAAGGTCAGGCAGATGCTGTATCTTTTGGTAAGGCATATATTGCCAACCCAGATCTTTTACAGCGTTTAGAACAAGGCTTACCATTAAACGAACTTCAACCAACAACTTTATATGCGAAAGGTGCTGAAGGTTATACAGACTATCCAACACTAGAAGCTTCATAAGATTCTTTGAAATGATGTTTTGCTGACTTCGTCCATTTCTGAATTCAGTAAATCGCTTTTCTTGTAATGGTAGAGTTTAGGTATCGAAACTCTGCCATTTTTTCTATCTATGTTATATTTTCCCCAGTCTAAAACTTTGATGATTTGAGGCAAACCGCTTGGCGACCCCTTTTTGGTACAACACCGCACTCCATTTATTAAAACCTTTTTACCACTGGCGGATAAAAAAACGTGCAGAAAGCCAGGAATTATATCATCAGGAATGTCTGGAAAGATTTGGGCCGTTTGAAACTCCGAAAAATGTGAGAGCAATTTGGTTCCATGCTGTTTCGGTTGGAGAAACCAATGCTGCACAGCCTTTAATCGAGCATTATCTTAAACTTGGCCAGCCTGTATTAGTGACCAACACAACGAAAACAGGACAGGCACGTGCCAAATCATTATTTTTAAAAGCGCCTTATTTAGATTTATTTCAAGCAGTTTATTTGCCTGTTGACCAAAAACATCTTTTAAAACAATTTTTTGAGTTGTACCAGCCAAAACTTTTAGCATTGGTTGAAACTGAGCTTTGGCCAAATTTAATTGATCAAGCCAAATTACAACAGGTTCCTTGTTTATTATTAAATGCGCGATTATCAGAAAAATCAGCTAAAGGTTATAGTCGCGTTTCAGGTCTAACGGCAGGAATGCTGAAACAAATTGACTGGGTATTGGCACAAGATCATGCGACTCGCCAACGCTATGTCGAGCTTGGCTTAGATCAACAAAAAAGTCAGGTGGTTGGAAATATTAAATTTGATATTCATGCACCGGAAGCTTTTATAAATCAGGCTGAGCAACTACAACAACAATGGTATTTGGGACAGCGTAAAGTCCTGACAATTGCCAGTACACATGCACCCGAAGAACAACAAATTTTAGAAGCGCTTGCACCTTATTTAAAGTCAGATCCAGATTTAGTTTGTATTGTCGTACCTCGACATCCTGAACGTTTCGACGAAGTCTTTGAAATTTCCCAAAACTTAGATTTAGTCACTCATCGTAGAAGTATGAATCATAGTATTCATGCCAGTACACAGGTTTATCTGGCGGATAGCATGGGTGAACTTTGGTTATGGTACGCTTTAAGTGAGGTGTGTTTCGTGGGTGGATCGCTTAATGAACCAGGTGGTGGGCATAATATTTTAGAGCCTATGGTTTTAAATGTGCCGACCGTAATCGGACCTCGTTACTTTAATTTCCAAACGATTGTTGATGAATTCATTGATGAAAATGGAGTGCTCATTGCCCAAGATGCTGAGCAAGTCGTAGCAATCTGGATGGCATGTTTAGCTGAACCTGATCAGACTCAACAAGTGGTTGAGCAGGCGCATAAAGTCTTGCAGCGTAACCAAGGTTCATTACAGAAACATATTGGCGTAATTAATCGGTATTTGGCCGAAAAATCATGAATATCGTTTTGCTAGAACCTGAAGATGTTCAGTCAGAGTTATGGTCAATCCGTTCAAAGCGCCAATTACAGCATTTACGTGAACATCTTGATATTACAGTCGGCCAAAATCTAAAAGTTGGCATTCGTAATGGGGCGCGTTATATCACCGAAATTATGTCGATTAACGAGCAAGAAGTTTGTATACGGCCTATTACTAAAGAAGTTGTACCTGCAAAACTTCCAGTTCATTTAATCGTAGCTTTACCAAGGCCCAAAGTTTTGCGCCGTTTAATTATGGACAGTGTGACTTTGGGGGTTGAAAGAATTAGTTTGATTCATAGTTATCGCGTAGATAAAAGTTACTGGCAGACACCCTTTTTACAGCAAATCGATAACTACATTACTTTGGGCCTTGAGCAAGCAGGCGACACCATTGTTCCTGAAATTCAGATGTATAAACGCTTTAAACCTTTTGTTGAAGATATCTTACCAAGCTTAATTTCAAAGGAAAGTCCTGCTTATGTGGCTCATCCTTATGCCGAGCAAAGTATGCCATTCAATATTCCACATGCGTGTAGCGTAATCGTGGGACCTGAAGGTGGCTTTATTCCCTATGAAGTTGATTTGCTCACAAAAAACGGCTGCCAAGCTGTGAGCTTAGGCAACCGTATTTTAAGAACTGAAACGTCTATTTCTTATATTTTAGGTCGTCTCTTTACTTGATGTTTCAGGGTTTAATGGTGGCTGGTTTGAAGCCATTTTTAATTCCTGAATTGGGTAAGGAATATTAATACCATTTGCATTAAAGGCTTGTTTTACTTGAGCTTGAATGGTGCTCGTAGATGATGAAATATCAGTTTCAGTGGTATCAACCCACCAGCGTACAGTTAGGTTAACCGAGAAATCTGCTAAAGCTGTGACGTTAACCGAGAAAGCCGGTTGACTGAGTACATTTCGGTCATTATTAAGAATATCTAAAATGATCTGCTTGGCTTTTTGTTCGTCGTCATCATATCCAATTCCGACTACAAACTCACAGCGTCGTTGTTGATATGCTGTATTTACAGTTAATGCACTCGTATAAACAGTGGCATTTGGAATAACGATACGGCGTCCATCTGGTGAGCGTAAGAATGTTGCACGAATTTGAATATCTTCAACAGTTCCTTCAAGCGAATTCACCACGATTGAATCACCAATACGGAATGGTTCACTTAATAAAATCAAAATACCTGAGAGCAGGTTTTGAAAAATATCTTTAAATGCGAAACCAATTGCAACCGAACCAATCCCCAGTGCACTCATGAGTTGTCCCGGCGTAAACCCTGGAATCATGATGACGAGTGCAATTAAAAATCCAAAAAATAAAATTGTTGTGCTACCGACACGGTTTAAAACAAGAACCAGATTTTGGCGCGTGTAAGAACGATTTTCTAAAGTTTTACGAACAAAGAATTTAAATAATTTGGTGAGTAGCCAAAAAATAACGAAGACGATAATCGCAATACAAATATAAGGCACACGCTCCCAGAAGCTATCCACGATTTTATCAATGGTGGTATAGGCATCATGATACTTTTCAGTATGGGCTAAAACCGTTTGTGTGGTTTTAGTACCTGCTTCTTGCAAAAGTTCGCCTGTATTTTTTGCAACATCCGTTAAGGAGTTTTGTTCATCAGCCACGACAAGTCTCTATTTAAAAAAATGATGAAAGCGATGATCGGCTTTCATTATAGTAGGAGATAAAATGTGCGCCTACTATAATGAGTTCATCTAAATAATAAAGTGTTTTTTAATTAAAAGTATTCCGTTCCTTTTTGTAAGATTTGTGACGGAGTTTCTATAGTATCGGTACCAGAGAAGTAGTAAAAAAAGCCTGCGGTAGAAATAAGGCTAATTAAAATAGCCAATAAAATAAACCAAGCCATAAGTTTTTCTATAAATGTGGATGGTCGAGCTGGACCATATTCGTTGGGGCCCGCTGTACCTGATGCAAGCAGTAAATAAATCATAAAAAAGAACTGAACCACTGGAATGAATAATAGCAGTCCCATCCAGCCACTTTTATTTAGATCATGCAAACGTCGAACAACGAGAACAATATTTAAGTAAATCAGAAATAGCCAAAAAGCCCAGACGATCAAGGCACTAACACCAGAAAGAGAGCTATAAAACTCAAAATTAAATAAATTGCTTGAAAGCTGAAAACTTCCAAGAAATGAGGCCAAAATGAAATAGCCCACGAGAGTGACTAAATAAATCAGCCCATAACCGCCTAAATAGCTCATGCGATTAAAGCGCCCATGAATTGAAAACGGACTATCTTTTAAAGGGAGTTGTGGTGGGCGTGAGGAGTTAGTTTGGGCAAACATATTATTTTATTCCTGAGTTGCATATGAGAGACAAAATAATCTTTGTTGATGATCAAAACCATCAAATCTTGAAAAAATTATAAAAGTAAAAGCTATAGACAAATGTTTTAAATCAACTTAATTTTATAAAAATGTTCATAATTTCGTATGCTTGAGTAAGTGGTTAATATATGACCAAAGTCGCATTGTCTAGGCTTTGAAAGAGTCATCATACTGAAAAGGCATACAAATAAGATCCAGTAAAATAATAGCCACAGTCTCGAGATGGGATGCACAAGATCAAGGAAGTTGCGTATGAATGAGATCTATCCAGTACCAGAGGAATTTAAAAAGACAGCTCGTACTGTTGAAGCAGACTACTTTAAACGTTATCAACACTCTATCGAGAACCCAGATGAATTCTGGGCAGAGCAAGCTAAAATTGTCGATTGGATAAAGCCATTTACCCAAGTTAAAAATACGAGTTTTGACAAAGACAATTTCAAAATTGAATGGTTTGCTGATGGTGAGTTGAACGTATCAGCAAACTGCCTAGACAGGCATCTTAAAGAACATCCACATAAACCTGCAATTATTTGGGAAGGTGACCATCCTTCTCGTCATAAAATCGTTTCTTATAAAGAATTACACGACGAAGTCTGCCGCTTTGCTAACGTTTTGAAGAAATATGGCATTGGTAAAGGCGACCGTGTTGTACTGTATATGCCGATGGTCACTGAGGCTGCAATTGCCATGTTAGCCTGTGCCCGTATTGGTGCTGTTCACTGTGTCGTGTTTGGTGGTTTTTCACCAGATTCTTTAGCGAGTCGTATTGAAGATAGCCAAGCTAAATTGGTGATTACTGCAGACTCAAGTCTACGTGCCGGTAAACTCTTACCACTTAAAGAAAACGTCGATTTGGCTTTAGCATTGCCGGGCACAGAGTGCGTTGAAAATGTCGTTGTAGTTTACCGTAATGCCAACCCGATCGAAATGAAGCCGGGTCGTGATTTGTGGTATCACCTTATTATTATGGAAGTAGATGCCAACTGTCCTCCAGAACCGATGAAGGCAGAAGACCCATTATTCATTCTTTATACCTCAGGTTCGACTGGTAAACCTAAAGGTGTCTTGCATACTACCGGCGGCTATCTGGTGTATGTGGCTAGTACCTTTAAAGAAGTTTTTGATTTAAAACAGGATGATGTGTACTGGTGTACAGCCGATGTAGGCTGGATTACAGGTCACAGTTATCTCATTTATGGACCACTAGCAAATGGTACTACGACCTTAATGTTTGAAGGGGTGCCTCAATACCCAACGTGGGCGCGTCTTGGTCATGTAGTTGATAAACACAAAGTCTCGATTTTATATACAGCGCCAACCGCAATTCGCGCAATGATGCGAGAAGGTGATTCGTTTGTACGTGAAAGTAACCGTAGCAGCTTACGTTTACTCGGTTCAGTGGGTGAACCTATTAACCCCGAGGCTTGGAACTGGTATTACAACGTAGTTGGCGAAGGTCGCTGCCCGATTGTTGATACATGGTGGCAAACCGAAACAGGCGGTATTTTGATTGCCCCATTACCAGGTGCAACAGCTCTAAAACCAGGTTCTGCAACACGTCCTTTATTTGGAATTCAACCCGCTATTGTCGATGGTGAGGGCAATGAACTAGAAGGTGCGGTTGAAGGTAATCTGGTGATTAAAGATTCATGGCCGGGCCAGATGCGTACCATTTGGGGTGATCCGGACCGCTTTATTGAAGCTTACTTCTCGACCTTTAAAAATACGTATTTTACGGGTGATGGTGCTCGCCGTGATGAAGATGGCTATTACTGGATTACAGGTCGTGTTGATGATGTCTTAAACGTTTCGGGTCACCGTCTAGGTACTGCTGAAATTGAAAGTGCTTTGGTATCACATGAAGCCGTGGCCGAAGCTGCTGTAGTAGGAATGCCACATGATATTAAAGGGCAGGGTATTTGTACTTTTGTGACTTTACAAGCAGGTGTTCCAGAGTCGGAAGAACTACGTAAAGAGTTAATTAGCTGGGTCCGTAAAGTGCTTGGGCCAGTAGCTTCACCTGACGCATTACACTGGGCACCAGCATTACCTAAAACGCGTTCGGGTAAAATCATGCGCCGTATTTTAAGAAAAATTGCAGCGAATGAATTAGATAGTTTAGGTGATACTTCTACCTTGGCTGAACCAGCAGTGGTGGATCAGTTAATCGCCACGGTTTATCCCGATAGACAAAAATAACGTTTTAATAAAAAAGCCCCGATAGGGGCTTTTTTATTGAGCTTTCTTTAAGACTTTCCTAAAAAGTCAGCAGTATTTTGTACATTTGCAAATGTACTCAGCGCAGTTAAAAAAGCGGTTTGTACATCTTCAGCTTTTACAGTTTTTCCGTCATGGCTTAAATTGCGAGTTGCGGTTGCATCTGCAATTAAGATCGGTTGATAGCCAAGTTCTTTGGCTGCACGTGTACCTGAATCAATACACATGTGTGTCATCATGCCTGTAATAACGAGTTGCTCAATTTGATGTGTTTTTAAAAGTTCATTTAAATTGGTTTCTAAAAAACTGTTTGGATAATGCTTTGTCACGATCAATGACTCATCGTGAGCACTAAGTTCAGGGTGAAGTAAAACACCGTTAGTATTTTCTTGAAAGAAGCTCGCTTGTGGTGGATTAATATGTTGTATGTAAATGATGGGCAAGTTTTTCTCGCTAAAATATTGTTCGAGTTGTTTTATTTTTTCTAGCGCTTGCTCTGGCCCAACCAATTCCATTTTGCCATTTTTAAAATAATCATTTTGTACATCGATAACTAATAATGCTTGTTTCATGAGATTACTCTTGTTGATATGAGATACAACAAGATTATTCTCTGCCAGTAAAATCGGCTATAGTCAGATGAAAGCATTACCGCTCGTTTTCTTTCGCCATGAAAAATGAATATTGAATTAGACCCGATTGATCTAAAAATTATTGCATTGCTTAAACAAGATTCCCGCCTTACAAATAAAGAAATTGGGCAACGCGTGCACCGGACAGGGCAAGCGGTGGGTGCTCGAATTGCTCAGTTGATGGATGCTGGGGTCATTAAAAATTACACGATTGCCGTGCAGTATTCCCATAAACAATTTATTCATTTGCATTTAAATGAACAACGCGCATTTGAAGAAATTGAAAATCTGGTCAAGCAATATGAACAAATCGATGAATGTTTTAAAGTCATGGGCAATGCTTGCTATATGATCGTAAGCCATTTTGAACACACAGCATTAAATGAGTTTATAGAGAAACTTTCCAAATGGTGCCGTTACTCAGTTGAAACTGTGATTCGAGAAGTTGAGAAATCTTAAAAAATAAAGGCTCCAAGCCGAGTCTTGGAGCCAATAAATTCTTTATTTTTAATTTATTGTTTTTATTATCTTGCGCTGTTTTAACTGGGGTTTTTTAAGCTGATTTAGCTTGAATTTCTACCTCCTTTTCCTGTTGAAGCTCTAACTGGCGAACGAGTGGTAGAACCTTTTCTCCAAAATATTCCACCTCTTCAATAAAATGTAAGAATCCTGAAAGAATCAAATCAACGCCTACATTTTTAAGCGCCACAATACGCTCTGCAATTTGCTGTGGTGTACCAATTAAATTGGTTTTAAATCCATCGTTATATTGCACTAAATCTTCAAAACTTGATTTTGCCCAGTTACCTTGTTGCTCTGGGGAAGCCGCACCTGCTTCCCGAGTTGCATCGCCAAACGCATTGACTGCTTCAGTGTTGGCTTTATCAATAATTTCGTGAAGTACTGCTTTTGCTTCTTCTTCGGTATCTCTGGCAATAATGAAAGCGTTTACCCCAATTTTGACATGATGATTATTGGCTTTTGCTTTGGTACGAATGTCTTCAACTTGTTTTTGAATTTCTTCGACAGTATTACCATTAGTAAAATACCAATCAGATACACGAGACGCCATGTCACGTGCAGCACGTGAGCTACCGCCTTGAAAAACTTCAATATAAGGCTTTTGCAGAGGTTTTGGTTTAAGTGTGTAGTTTTGGAACTGATAGTATTTACCATCGAAACTGTAGTTATCTGTGGTCCAGATTCCTTTTAGTGTACGAATAAATTCTTCAGAGCGAACATAACGTTCGTCATGCTCAGGCCACTCTTCTCCAATGGCATCAAACTCACCTCTGAACCAGCCACTCACCACATTAATGGCAATACGGCCTTCGGTTAGATAATCAATCGTTGCAAGTTGTTTGGCTGCAAGTGCTGGTTTCCAGGGGCCGGGCAGAATCGCCGCAATGACTTTAAGTTTTTCAGTTTTTGCCAGTAATGCATGACTGAAACTTACAGATTCATGTTGGTTTTCTGCCCCGTACCCCGCCGTAAAACGAATTTGGGTGAGCGCATATTCAAAACCATTGTTTTCGGCAGCCTGTGCAAGTCGAACATTGTAGTCATAACTCCAGTCTGTACGCTGTTCGATGTTACTCACCACAAGGCCACCGCTTACGTTTGGTACCCAATAAGCAAATTTAATTGGTTGTTGTAATTGCGTCATGGTTCACTCTCCCCATTCGTTCTTTTTATTTAGCTCTATCGCGCTTAGGCAACATGCGTTAATGATTTGCCAGACTTGTGATGCAAACGAGACTCTGCCGCATCAAGATCTGGTACAGCAGCTGAAGGTAATACTTCTTCTTGTTCAATTTGCTTGTTAATACCAAGCTCTTGATTTGCCTGCTGTGATTTAGGTTTAACCACCTCAGCACGTTTACCTTTTGCCGGTGCCCATTCTAAAATTGGCAATGCACGTGCTACCGCTAAGGTAATACGATCTGATAATTGCTCGCTTTTCACCGTATATTCAGGAGTAAAGTCACGATCAGTTGCATATACACCAATCGGTAAAGTTTGTGCTTGGAAGAAGCTAAATAACGGTCGAAGTTGATGCTCGAGTACCAGCGCATGGCGATCACTACCGCCTGATGCTGCTAAAAGCACAGGTACATCGACCAATGCAGTTTGTTCAACAAAATCGAAGAAATGTTTGAAAAGACCCGTAAAAGAGGCACGATAAACAGGTGTACCTACAATTAAAGCATCTGCTGCTTCAACTTCTGCAAGATCATCTTGTACGCGCTGTGGAAGTTGGTTGCGATAAAATGCACCCCCTAATAAAGGTCCAATTTCGCTTAATTTAATGAAGTGAACTTTAATATCGATTGCTTCGGATAACTCATCAAGAATGGCTTGAACCAGACTTTCCGTTTTAGATGGGGTATTTAAGCCACCAGAAACGGCAACAATATTTAAAGGTTTTGGTGATGTGATACCAGTCATAATTTGGTTCCTAAGCCTAAAACAAGAGATTAGACTTATTAATCAACAACGACGGTAAACTGTAAAATAACGAAATTGGTCAACCTTATCAGTTTTAAATATAAAAGATAAATAGTGGATTTTTATACTTTATTTTTATATTAACCTATTGTTTTTATTTTATATAATTATAGGTGATATATTTTTTATAATAAAAAGGAAGCTTATATAAAAAACAGATTAATTTTGATTAAAAGTTAAAAAACATCTGAAAATCTTGGCTAAGTTCTACATTTATCAACATTTTGCATAAAAATGGATAAGATGAACGTATCTTTCATCTAAATAGTAGGGTTACAATAGGCCATACTTATGCTCAAGATTACTTTAATCGCTTATGAATATTTTAATCGTTGATGATCATCCTTTGTTTCGTCATGCTTTAATTCAAGCAGTACGTTATAGCCTGCCACAGGCACAAATCCATGAAACAGCCTCGGTTGATGAGTTTTATGAGCGTTTGGAAAATGGGGCAGAACCTGATCTAGTATTACTCGATTTAAATTTACCGGGTGCTTCAGGCTTTTCGGCTCTGGTTTATGTAAGAGCACAGTATCCATCTATTCCGATTATTGTTGTTTCTGCACATGAAGAAACTTCAATCATTCAGCGTGCAATTGCACATGGTGCGATGGGTTATATTCCTAAGTCGGCTCATCCAAGTCATATTGGCGAAGCGATTCGTCAAGTCTTAGAAGGTGATATCTGGTTACCACCTAACTTGCCATCTAATCTTAACCTTGACCCAAGAGCAGCAGATGAAACTGCTTTAGCTGAACGTATTCAATCTCTAACACCTCAGCAATTCCGTGTTTTGATGATGGTTGCGGAAGGTTTGTTAAATAAGCAGATTGCATACGAGCTTGATGTTTCAGAAGCAACGATTAAAGCCCACGTAACGGCTATCTTTAGAAAATTAGGTGTGCAAAACCGTACACAAGCCGTATTGGCCATTAGCGCACTCAATATTGAAGATAAGAAAATCTAAAAAGAAAAAAGACCTCGATTGAGGTCTTTTTTGTAGGTATCACTTAAGCAAGGCAATCTTGCTTAGGGGTTAGGCTGTCGCAGTACAACGGGTTAAGTGCACATTGCAAATCATCAATTTGTTCTTGAGTCACATAGCCTTTCATTTTTAAATATTCAGCCACACGGTCATCACGTAAGCTTAGGAAGGCTGCATCATAAACACCTAAATCAACAAACAGAGCAGCTGTCTCTAGGCTGTTGAAACGATCCAAGAAAATATCATTGCCATACATCAAGAAGATATGGTCAAGTTTTGCTTTTTCATCAACATGTAGTCGTTCAGCAAGTTGATCGGGGTGCGTTTTAATGAAGAGTAAATCAGATAATTCATCAAATTGAGTCATATCTAACTGATTCTCGCCGAGTTTGACATGGCCAAGCCAAGCTTTGAAAACCAAAACCGCACCGCCACGGAGTAGCATGCTCCAGATTTGATGACGTGTGTCATGGTCAAGATTTTCACTTTCAGCGCTAAGAACTTTTAAGAAGTTTTCTTCTTGTTGTGCCAATTTATCAAATAATCCTAAACCTTGAGGATGATAAGCCGCAGGTGCAAATACATCAAAATTTAGATCTTGGAATACATTGAGTGCGAGTGGGACAGCACACTGATAAATTGTATTTAACGCTTTAATATGGGCTTTATTGAGTTTGCTATGAGGGAAAATACGTTGCCAATCTAGTTCAGGAAGTAAAGCATTGGCACTGTATTGACGATAAAACTGTTGAGACGAAAGTTGGCCTTGTGGGCTGTTATCAGAAATATTCATGGCAATTGTCCTTTGCATTAATTCGTGAGCAGGGGTGCTTTATATAGAAATGGGTTATAAAAAATAGCGGTACATAGAATAAATTGGTTTTGAATATTTATGTGGCATCAAGAATGCAAGTAGAATACGACTAAAGTCGTATATGGTTGTTTTTATCTAATTATAATTTTAAAAAACAGTTATTTATGAAATTGTAACTAAGTATACAAGTGTTCGCTTACAAAAAAGGTGGGCTTTGCCATAGAAAAAGAGCTATTGGAAAGTTTAGCCAATTATTTAATAAGCAAAAGTAGACTTTTTGAGCAGTTCTGCCTATTGGCTTAAATTAGACCTATAATTTTTGCCAAAAATCTCTCCCAAACTTACTAAGGCGTTGGGAGAGAAAAAAATTAATCTGTTTCACTGGCAATTTTAAGACCCGATAACCATGCTCTTAAAGAAGCGGGTTTAAGCGGTTTTTTAAGTAAAACGATATTCAGTTCTTTCAATTGTTGAGGTAACTCTGGATGGGAGTCTGCTGTAATGAGGGCAACCGGAACATCATGTTGACGATTTTGCAAAATAAAATCGACACCGAGTTGGTTGTTATTTAAATGCTGATCGATAAGCCAGACTTGAATATTCTCTTTTTGAATAATCTCAAAGGCTTGTTCGGGTTCAGTGGCTTTAAAAACCTCGTAGCCCCATCGACCTAATAAGCTACTCATGCCCTCAAGAATTGTTTCATCATTGTCTAAACATAAAATTCGATAGGCCTTAGTTTTTAAAGGCACTGCTTGTACGGTTGGAGTGATCACTTTTGGAGCTTCTACCACCGGAACCTCAATCATAAAGCAAGAGCCTTTATCGAGTTGTGAGTAGACATGAACCGGATAATTCAACAAACCAGTCATACGCTGCACGATAGCAAGTCCCAAACCTAAACCTTGCTCACCCCAAGGTGATAAATGTCCACAGCGTTCGAATTCTTGAAATAGTTTAATACGTTGCTCTTCGGCAATTCCGGGGCCTGTATCCCAGACACCAATTCGAATATGACCAGGTTTTTGAGCTGAACGTAATACACCGACAATCACTCGGCCTTTGGCTGTATAGCGCAAAGCATTACTTACAAAATTTTGAATAATGCGTCGAATCCACTGTGGATCTGTATCAATCCAGAACGATACATCATGAACTTTTAATGAAATATTTCGCTGTGCAGCAATCGATTTGAACTGGAGTTCAAGATCGCTTAATAAATCGTGTAAAGGATAAGGCTGTCTTTTAGGTTGTATGGTGCCGCCTTCCAAACGTGCAATATCGAGTAGGGCAGAGAGCATACTTTCTGCGCCATACAGAGCACGGTCAAGTTGCTGCAAAGTTTGACGATCTTCTTCAGTTGCGATGCTTTGTTCAAGAACCGTACTAAACAAACGAGCAGCATGCATAGGTTGTAATAAGTCATGACTGGCCGCTGCAATAAAGCGGCTTTTCGACATATTGGCCATATCGGCTTGTTCGCGTGCAAGCTGTTGCTCGCTTAAGGCGTCGGCAAGTTGTTGTGTTCGATCTTTTACGCGTGCTTCAAGTATTGCCTCATTCGCACGGAAAGCGGTAATGTCGGCAAACGTTGTAACGAAGCCTCCACCTGAAATAGGATTACCACGCATTTGAATAACGCGCCCGTCTTTACGGATTCGTTCAAATTCATGCGCACTTCCGACTTTCATCCAGTGTAAGCGTTTACGAACATGCTCTTCGACTGAACCGGGGCCACATTCGCCGCGTTCAGCGTTATAACGAATCAAATCGGCAATTGGACAACCCACATAGACTAAATCTTTAGGGTAGCCAAACAATTTTAAATATTGGTTATTCCAAGCCACCAAACACATATTTTTATCGACCACACTTACCCCTTGGGTCATGTGGTCAATCATGGTCATCAGCAGGTTTTGATTAAACCGTTGCCATTGTGAGGCTTGGTCTAAAATATTGGCGACTTGGCCTAATGCCAAACCATTGTTAATCATTGCTGTCGTCAGCAACGTACGTGCAGAAGCAGCCCCGATAATGCCAGCTAGATATTGTTCGGTGAATCGCCACCACATGCCATTGGCAATACTATTTGGATTGAGTGTGAGATGATTTTGCTCACAAAAGTTCTCAAACGCTTGTGTTGTGGGTTGCTCTCCTGTAATTCTTTTAGCAAGGGCGAACAGATCACCTACTTTTAAACGTGCAGCATCGTGTGGTAAATAGGTCAAATCGGTAGACGTATGCGGTGATGGCAAAGGCTTAGTTTCATAATAGAAAAAGCTTTCTGCCTGTATTTGTTCTGCCACACTTGGGCGGTAAAGTTTAGAAATCCAGATATATAAAACAATATTTAAACCAAGTGACCAGATTACGCCGTGTGTAAGCGGAGCAAATGATTCAAAACCAAAAAGTGACTCTGGACGTAACGCATTAATTCCAAAAGGCCCAAAAAGTAAAATACTTTGAGCTGTGTCCTGATAGATCTCTGGCAAGCTACGTAAAATCGTTGGAAACAGTAATGTGTAACTCCACATTAAGAATCCAACAATAAGACCAGCGTAAACACCTTGGCGACTTCCGCCTCGCCAATACAACCCGCCAATGAGAGCAGGTGCAAACTGGGCAACCGCACTAAATGCTAATAAACCGAATACTGAAAGTTGATTAATATCATTAAAGAAATGGAAGAATAAAAAGCCAAGAAGCATTACTGCGACAATACTAATACGACGACTAAATTTAAGAACTTTCGGTAAGTGTTTGTCGTGTCGCGAAAGTAACTTGAACCGCCACAGGGCAGGCATAATCAAGTCGTTACTGAGCATGATAGACAAGGCAACAGATGAAACCAGTAACATGCCGGTGGATGCAGAGAACCCGCCTAAAAAGGCCAATAGGGCTAACCATTCTTGGTTATAACTCAATGGTAATGAGAGTACTGCAACATCGGGCACTGTTAAGAATTTTGGCGCTGCATGTAAAGCCCAGCTTGCAATCGGGATAATAGCTAGAATCGTTAAAATGAGATAAGCCGCAAACCATTTACGTGCACCGCGAATATGCTTTTCATCGCGTAATTCAACAACAGCTACATGGAACTGACGGGGTAAACAGATAATCGCTAGTCCTGCCAATAATGTCTGAATCCAAAAAGTTTCAGGGACCCCAAATAATTGAACTTCCTGAAAGGTTTGGTTTACGTCGGCTGTAACTTGAACTAAGTTCGCGGGTGCTTCAAAAATAAAAAATAAAGCGACACAAATTAGCGCGAATAATTTTACAAAAGATTCAAAAGCGACAGCTAACATGAGACCGCCATGCTGTTCGGTGTTTGCAATTTGCCTTGTACCAAAAATCATGGCTAAGATTGCAAGGACACTGGTTAAAAGTAAAACGCTATTGGTGGTCGTATGAATATGAGCATTCTGCTCCAATATGACTGATGTACTTAAAGCAATTGCGCGTAACTGGAGAGCAAGGTAGGGAATAATCGCAATGACCGCCAAGATCGTAACCAATGAAGCCAAGACACCGCTTTTGCCATAACGTGCAGCAACAAAGTCAGCAATTGATGAAATCGCGTGATGCTGACGCACTCGGCCTAAGCGTCGCCAAATGTCATAACCAAACCAGACAAATAATAGTGGTCCTAAATAAATCGGTAAGAAAATAACACCTTCTCGGACGGCAGCCCCAGTTGCGCCATAAAAAGTCCAAGATGAACAGTAAACACCTAAGGTTAAGCTGAACAAGAACATGCGGCCACGTGTACTTAGGCGACTGGCATGCTTTTCGCCAAAAAAAGCACAAATGAATAAGAGTGCTATATAAAGAGTGAGTACCCCAATAATCAGCCAGCTGTTCATATGACCTACATGATTAAAACCTTGTGCCTATCATACCCCAAGCAGAAACAAAGCTATAAATTGATTAAATTTTAACGACCAAAGTCTAAGTTACGAATTACACGTAATTTTGCTAATTTGAATAATGAGAAACTACTATTAAAAAAGTGGCCAAGGTTGGGCACAGGGCAAGGAGTTTGGTTATGGATCAAAGCCAAGTAGAAAAGATTCTACACAATCCAAAGTTTCAGAAAATGGTCAAGAAAAAAAGTGCATTAAGCTGGACGCTCACAATCATTATGTTAGTGCTTTATGTGGGCTTTATGCTACTTGTTGGCTACAACAAAGAATTTTTGATGAGTTCATTTAGTGGTGGTGTAACGACATGGGGTATTCCACTAGGCTTAGGAATTATCGTTTTATCTTTCCTACTGTGTGGCGTGTATTCCTATATCGCAAACAATACCCTTGACCAGTTGAGTGAAGAAGCGTTGAAGGAAGTTGAAGCCATCACGCATGAGAAAGGATTACACTAATATGAAATGGAATTCATTAAAAGCGAAAGCCTTATTGGCAGCAGCATCGCTATATTCAACTGTTGCTATGGCAAGTCCGGACTTAGGTGAAGCTGAGCAACAAGCCACCAACTGGCATGCCATCATTATGTTTGTCATCTTTGTTGGTTTCACTTTGTTTATTACCAAGTGGGCGGCAAAACAAACCCAATCAGCACAAGATTTCTATACCGCAGGGGGCGGAATCAGCGGTTTCCAGAATGGATTGGCAATTGCCGGTGACTATATGTCAGCTGCATCTTTCCTCGGTATTTCCGCGATGGTGTTTAGTTCGGGTTTTGATGGCTTACTTTATTCTCTTGGGTTTATGGTAGGTTGGCCAATCGTTTTATTCTTGGTTGCAGAGCGTTTACGTAACCTCGGTAAATACAATCTTTCAGATGTAGTGTCATTCCGTCTCGAAGAAAAACCGGTCCGTACCTTAGCTGCTTTGAGTTCACTTGTTGTTGTGGCATTTTACTTGATTGCTCAAATGGTAGGCGCGGGCCAGCTCATCAAATTACTATTTGGTTTGAACTACAACATTGCTGTTGTCATCGTTGGTCTATTAATGATGGCATATGTGATCTTTGGTGGCATGTTGGCAACGACATGGGTACAGATCATTAAAGCGGTTATGTTGCTTAGTGGTGCGACTTTCATGGCATTCATGGTGATGAAAGCAGTTGGTTTCAGCTTCAGCAACATGTTCACTCAATCAATTGAAGTATTCAGTAAAGTTCACAGCGTAAGCTTTGAAGAAGCTGCAAAAATTATGGGTCCGGGTAAACTTGCCGCAAACCCGATTGATGCATTGTCTCTTGGCTTAGCACTCATGTTTGGTACAGCGGGTCTTCCACATATTCTTATGCGTTTCTTCACTGTAAAAGACGCAAAAGAAGCGCGTAAATCGGTTGTTGTTGCGACAGGTTTCATTGGTTACTTCTATCTTTTAACTTTCATTATTGGTTTCGGTGCGATCCTTTTCGTATCAAACAACCCACAGTTCCTTGATGTTGCGAAAATGGCAGTATCAGGCAAGCTTGAGCTTGTTGGTGGTAATAACATGGCAGCCGTGCATTTAAGTGACGCTTTAGGCGGTGACTTATTCATGGGCTTCATTTCAGCAGTAGCGTTCGCAACGATTCTTGCTGTTGTTGCTGGTTTAACACTTTCAGGTGCATCTGCAATCTCACATGACTTATACGCTAACGTATTCAAAAAAGGTCAAACGACTCCAGCTTCAGAACTTCGTATGTCAAAAATTGCGACACTTGGTTTAGCAATCTTTGCCATGATTTTGGGTATCTTGTTTGAAAAACAAAACGTCGCGTTCATGGTGGGCTTAGCATTCTCTGTGGCATGTTGTGCGAACTTCCCAATCCTTGTTCTTTCAATGTTCTGGAAAGGTTTAACCACTCGTGGTGCGGTAATTGGTGGTGTAGTTGGTCTTGTAACAGCAGTGGTACTTATTATTCTGTCTAAAGCAGTTTGGGTAGATACCTTAAAAATCTCTGATACACCAATCAACCCGTTCAATGGCCCTGCATTATTTGCGATGCCATTATCATTCCTGTGCTGTTGGTTCTTCTCGGTGACTGATAACTCTGCACGTGCTAAAAGAGAACGTGCTGCATTCGATGCCCAATATGTTCGTTCAATGACAGGTATCGGTGCTTCTGGTGCGTCAGACCACTAAAATCAATACTAATAAATATCTCATTAAAAGCCCTTAGGGGCTTTTTTTGTTTATCTTATATACTGAGATGAAAGAGCTTTTTAATAAAGAACAACTTGTTTATCCTATTTTTTGTACAGTATGATTTTCTATAATTCAAAATATAACTAAAAAGGAAAATAATTAAATGCGCTCTATTATCGAGTTCTGGGCGAGCTTTCGATTGCTACCTTCTGCGTGGCTGTTACTGGTTCAGTTTGTTTTATTGATCTTAGCTATGCTGACTTTTCACGATGCCTCTTATCGAACTCTCACTTGGGCGTTAGGAGTACTTGCCTTACTCATTATTGCCAAAGTGATTCGCCAAACCCCAATGTTTACTTTTCTGGGTCTAAGCTTTGTCAGTGGAGCGATTATATCTTCAGTCTTTATTTTACTGGGCTATAGCAACTTAACGGTCCAGATATTTGCTCATAGTTGTGAAGCGTTAGCTTATTTTTCGGCTGCGTATGGTTTATTTCGGTATATGTTTGCTGACCGATATTTAACAAGGGATGAATTATTTGCAGCCGCCGCAGTTTTTACTCTGCTTGCTTGGGGCTTTGCATTCCTCTACAACATTTGTCAGTTATTAATTCCTGCTAGCTTCCAAAATCCAAATAATGCTCATCATTTACAGACGTGGTTAGATCTACTCTTCCTGAGTTTTAGCTTACAGTCAGCGACAGGCTTATCTGATTTAATGCCGCTTAGTCCGCCGGCACGCGTTTTAGCGATGTTACAAATGTTTTGCGGCGTGATGTATCTGGCTTTGATTGTTACACGTTTGATTGCTCTACAGTATATTGGTCATCCGCCAAGGAGAAATACTGACAAATAAAGAAGAGGGTGTTTCAATTTGTTTACACCTTTGTAACTGCAATATTATTTAAGTTTATTTAGAGTATTATCGGCTTTCTCTATTGAAAGATTTAACTTTGTTCATTCCGTGAATATCTCTATTGGCTTAATGCCTGTCACTTTTCATTAAAATAACATGGAGGAGTTATGCCTTCCAAACAACCAGGTTGGTTCGCAAACGTTAATCCTAACGTATTTTTTGGTACGGTCATTATCATTGCCTTATTTTTAGCAGTTGTGGTGATCGCCCCGAGTTCCTTTGAACTTCTAACGCAGCAATTAAAACAATGGATCACCGATTCATTTAGCTGGTTTTATGTTTTATCTGTTGCCTTCTTTCTCATTTTATTGATTTATATCGCTTGCTCATCAATAGGCCGGATTAAGTTAGGGCCTGACCACAGCCAGCCTGAATATAATAATGGGTCTTGGTTCGCTATGCTGTTTACAGCAGGGATGGGAATCGGTCTAATGTTCTTCGGGGTTGCCGAACCCGTCATGCATTATGTTAATCCACCGAGTGGGGACGCCCAGACTATTGATGCAGCTCAGCAAGCACTCAGAGTAACCTTCTTCCACTGGGGGTTACATGCATGGGCAATTTATGCAGTAGTCGGATTGGCATTGGCTTATTTTGCTTATCGACATAATTTACCTTTAAAGACCCGTTCTGCACTCTATCCGCTCATTGGTAAAAAGATTTATGGACCATGGGGCGACAGCATCGATATATTCGCGACCATTGGTACGGTATTTGGTGTAGCGACTTCTCTCGGGTTCGGTGTAACTCAGATTAACTCTGGTTTACATTATTTGTTCGGTGTTGAGCAAAGCACCCATATTCAAGTTTTACTCATTATTTTTGTGAGTATCTTAGCTTCCTTGTCTGTGTTTCTAGGTCTTGATAAAGGGGTTAAACGCTTATCAGAGCTAAACTTAGTCTTAGCCTTAATTTTATTAGCATTCGTTTTTATTGCTGGTCCAAGTATCTATTTACTCCAAACCACTATTCAAAACACTGGGCAATATATCTCTAATCTTTTTACCATGACATTCAATTTATATGCTTATCAGCCAAATGGATGGATTGGTGGTTGGACAATTTTGTACTGGGCTTGGTGGATTTCATGGTCACCATTCGTGGGAATGTTTATCGCAAGGGTTTCACGTGGTCGTACTATTCGAGAGTTTATTGTGGGAGTTCTGCTCATCCCGACAGGTTTTACGATTATCTGGATGGGCTTTTTAGGAAATGCTGCGTTATTTAGCATTATTCATGAACATCAAACCACTCTCATTCAGGCTGTTCAGCAAGATTCCTCAGTTGCACTATTTGAGTTTTTAGGTCACTTGCCATGGTCAGGTGTCATGAATATTTTGGCTACTATTTTAGTCGTTTTATTCTTTGTAACTTCTGCTGACTCGGGAGCATTGGTCACCGATTATTTAACAGCAAAAACTGAAAACTCACCTACTTGGCAGCGTTTGTTCTGGACGGTGCTAATGGCTGTACTTGCCATTATCTTATTGCTAGTCGGTGGTTTAGCCGCGTTACAGTCTTCAATTATTATGAGTGCATTGCCGTTTACTGTGGTTATGCTTTTAATGAGTTGGGGATTGATAAAAGCATTGCATCTTGATGTCACCAAAATGACAGCCATTCAGGAAGCACGCATTACTCCACGTGCCATTCATAATCCACGAAGCTGGCAACAGCGTCTCGGATTAATCATGCACTATCCTCATAGTGAAGAAGAAGTAAGAGAATATATTGAAAACCAAGTAAGCCGTGCGTTTGAAAATATTAAACATGAATTTAGACGCCGTCACTTAGAAGTTTCAATTACTCAACTTGAAGATGGAATGCAACTTCGGGTCGATCACCATCATGAAATTAATTTTATTTATAAAGTTGTTTCACGTGAAACAGTGCCGCCAAGTTTTTTAATTGGACGTACTGAAGCTGAAGATGGGCAATATTTCCAAGCTGAGGTCTTTTTAAGAGAAGGCGGGCAGAACTATGACGTAATGGATTGGACTCAAGAAGATTTAATTCAAGACATTATTGATCAATATGAACGTCATTTATATTTCCTAAATATTGTACGAAGTTAATATTTAGCTGTAAAAAAAGGACTCAAATGAGTCCTTTTTTAATTCGATTTCTAATTTAAATTAGAAGCGAACTTTAGCATTTAAGCCGATAGTTTGTGTATCGTAGCTAGACTTTTTAACGTCAGCTTTCATGTACGATGCACCAACTGCTACAGCTGGAGTAATGAAGTAGTTTACGTTACCACCCCAAGCTTGACGGAATTCACCAAGGTCATTGCCTTTGATGTCAGCTGAACCATCGTTACCAATGAAAGATGCGCCAACGCTTAACTTAGGAGTTAAGTAAAGGTCAGTTTTTAAACCATATTGGTTTTCTTGACCGAAAGCACCAGCAGCTTCAAAACCGATTGCCATGTTAGTTCCATCGATTGGACCTACATATTTAGCACGAGCTGTAACAGCATCTTGGTCGTCTTGGATCGCAGCAGTTTGGTTCACAGCAGAGTAGATACCGTTGCTGATGATGCCAAAGTTGTCTAAAGCGAATTGGTTAGCAACGCTTGTATAACCAACAGTCATCAAGAAGTTAGGTAACAACATAGCACCAACTTCTAATGCATAACGGTCACCGTTGTCATCACGAGAGATAGCGTTTTTACCATCAACATCAGTGTGGTTATAAGTTGCGCTAGCGTATACAGGAAGGTAAGGAGTAGGAACGTAAGCCTCACCTTTAACACCGTATGTACCAACTTGGTAGTTTAAACCGTTGCTTTGGTCATACTGTTGGTAGCTATAACCTAAAGATACGCTAGAAGCTTGGTTCAAGAAAGCTGCTTCAGCTAAAGGACCTTTAGCGGTATCAACATTTTTTAAATAGAATGTACCAGCAACGTCACCAGTGAAGTTTTTATCATTTGCAGTTGTGTCAACGTATTCAGATTGACCTTGAACTTCAAATTGATAAGCATGAGCACCGGTCATGGCTAATAATACAGCAGTGGCTAAACCAAGTTTTTTCATAATCATTTCCAGCATTAACAAGAGATAAAGCTGGGGTCATTGTATTGTAACAATTTATGAAGTCAATAATGTAGAAAAGGTAATGTTAAAGATATTTGACACTTATGTTAAAATTGGTGAAAAACTAATCAAATGAAAAGTGAATTGTCAACCTGATAAAAAAATGAACATTTACAATAAGCTAATAATTATATTTCATTATGAATTAAGAAGTAAATATTAAAAAGATATTACAATTGCAATTGGAAAAACTGATTATATTGATCGGTTTTAACATTAATTAAAGTATCGCTTTGTTTACAAAGTGAATAAAAAATAGCCATTTTATTATCTAATTTGTTTTATTTTGAGGAATAGTTAACAATATTTAGATTAGTTTAGCTAAAAAATTTAACTATTCTTAATTATTATATAAGTGAATAAAGTAAAAGAAATCTCTATTTTAAGTCAAAAAAACGATTAAAGTTTTAATTCTGATTAATTTAATCAACTTTACAAAAGTAGAGATAAATCACATAATTCAATGGCAAAGTTCACTGCCTAACGTTTTTAGGATTTAAAGTGCTTGCCCAGATACGATGTGTATACCACATCAGATTTTACGAGCTCAGCTTTCCCCAAGGTTGAGCTTTTTTTTATCTATAAGAAAATCTAAAAACTCTAATAAGAATTACGTGAAGTTTATTTTAAAACATTTGGTCAAAAAGAACCCAGCTTAAAGAAGCTGGGCAATGGATGCTGGGAGAAGCATCCAAGAGGACAAGTGAATATGTTTGATTATCATCACTAAAACAGTTTAATCTGTAAAATGGGGTTTTTTTATAAAAATTATTCAATTTTCCGATTCAGTTTATTAATTAAGCTTACGCATGTAGAACTCTTATAATTATTAAGAAGAGAAAAGATCAGTTTATTGATGAAATTTTAGTTATTAAAATGCTAGGATAAATTTAAGCCTAATTTATATCGCATTAAAAATGGCAGGGCATTTACGGAGTATCAGCTAGAAATGGCAGGATTACGTTCAGAACATATTAGTAATCGACTGTTCCTTTTCATGCTGGTTATTATTTTGTCCTTATTATTCATGGCTATACCTCTTATTGTGGGAAGCTATCAGGATTATATAAAAACTAGACAAGCCTTAGCTGAAATAAAAAGTTTAAGAGCAGTAGCAGATATTGCTTATAAAATTTCTAAGGAACGTGCTCCTGCTAACAAAATGATGTCGAGTACTCCTGAGGATTTAATAAAGAATCAACAAGAATTAAAAAAATTTCGTTTAATTGTCGATGAGCAAATTGATTCAAGTATTCTTATTTTAAAACAAGCGGGTTATGTTTCATTAGCTAATGAGTTGCAAACCAGTTTAAAGGAAAATATTAGACAAGCGAGAGCTGTGGTTGATTATTATAGTGAAACTCCCTATACAGCAAGGACTTCCGTTCAAATGGATAATGCTATTTTAGGGATGTTTGGCGCATGGGATCATTGTAGGGAAATCCTGCAAAAACTGATGTTGCAGCTAAAAAGTAAAGACAGCCGTATTTCTAATTATTTTACGCTTATTATTGTGCTAACTGATATGCGTGATCAGGCTGGACGCATGGCTTCTAACATTATTGCTCCCGTTAGTTTTAATGAAGAGATTCCAAGTAATAATCGGGCACGCTCTCTACAAACTCAGCATCAAGCCAGATATTTATGGATTTTGGTTGATACTTTGCAGCCTGAACAGGCAAAAACTTCAGAATATCGTCGATTATATTCACAAGTAAAAACGGAGTTTATAGACAAAGGTATTCCAATTGTAGAAAAGCTATTGGATGAGAGCCAAAAGGGCGAGCCATATTTTCTAAATGGTACACAGTTAACCGAAAAAATCGTAGGTAAATTTACTACTGTCGTTGATTTACAAACATATATTCTTAATGAAAGTGTGGTAATTGCAAATCAAGAAAATGCGATTGCCCGAAATGATTTCTTTTTAACTTTATTTATTTCTTTAATTTCCTTGGCTACAGCATTACTTACTCTGATATATGCCCAAAGACGTGTATTTTCCCCTTTAATTAAAGCGAGAACTTTAATTTTAGATTTATCTCATAGTTCTGATCATTGTACAGATGACATGAATGTCACCACAAAAGGTGAATTTTTTTCTTTGTTTGAAGCGATAGATCGATTGCAGCGTATGTTACAGCAACGAGATGCTTTTGAGTTTCAATTAAAGAATATCGCGAATACGGACCCCCTCACTGGTGTGTCTAACCGTTTGGCTCTATCTGAATATTTAAAAATTGTTGAAAGTTATCCTCAAAAATTTACCCAGACCTGTTTAATGATTATCGATATAGACCGTTTTAAACAGGTGAATGACCAATATGGACATATTGTGGGTGACCGCGTCATTGTCAGTATTGCAGAGCAATTAAAACAAAATATTCGAAGTTCAGATTTAATTGTCCGTTATGGGGGAGATGAATTTTTAATACTGTTAGAGCAGGTACAATTTGTGGATGCCCGTCTTTTAGCAGAAAAAATTCGAATGGCGATTTCTTTAGAAGAGATTGATTTATCTGGTTCAGAAGAAAAATTGCATGTGTCTGTCAGCATTGGTTTTGCGATAGGAGCGATGAGTTGGATTGAGCTTTTAGAGAAGGCTGATAATTCACTCTTAAAAGCCAAAGCTAGAGGGCGAAATGCAGTTGAGGGATAAAAAAGCCGGAAATCATTTCCGGCTTTTTATTTTATTGCTTCAACATCGGCTTTAGGAAACGCCCCGTATGGGAAATCTCGACCTCAGCTACTTGTTCAGGTGTGCCTTCTGCAATGATCATACCACCGCCTGAACCACCTTCAGGACCTAAGTCCACAACCCAGTCGGCTGTTTTAATCACATCAAGGTTATGTTCAATCACCACAATAGTATTACCCTTGTTACGTAGCTCATGCAAAATGTCGAGTAACTTGGCAATATCATGGAAATGCAGACCTGTTGTTGGCTCATCCAAGATATATAAAGTTTTACCCGTATCTCGTTTTGCTAACTCACGTGCAAGTTTCACACGTTGCGCTTCACCACCAGAAAGCGTGGTAGCAGCTTGACCTAAACGAATATAGCCTAAGCCTACTTGAGTTAAGGTTTCTAAGCGACGGTGAATGACTGGAATTGCACTAAAGAACTCGGCAGCATCTTCAACAGTCATTTCTAAAACATCAGAAATATTTTTGCCTTTATAGCCAACTTCAAGTGTTTCACGGTTATAACGTTTGCCATGACACGCGTCGCAAGGTACATACATGTCTGGTAAGAAGTGCATTGCGACTTTAATCATACCGTCGCCTTCACACGCTTCACAGCGTCCGCCTTTTACGTTAAACGAGAAACGGCCTGCACTATAACCACGAGCTTTTGCTTCTGGTGTTTGTGCAAATAATTCACGAATTGGCGTAAATAACCCTGTATAGGTCGCTGGGTTAGAACGTGGTGTACGACCGATCGGGCTTTGGTCAATATCAACAACTTTATCTAGATGTTGAAGACCATCAATCGAGTCAAACTTCTCGGCCGTTAATGTGGTTGCACCGTTAAGCTGTGTCGCAGCCAATGGAAGTAATGTGCGGTTAATGAGTGTCGATTTACCCGAACCTGAAACCCCGGTTACGCAGGTCATAATGCCAAGCGGAATCGTTAAATCGACATTTTTTAAGTTGTGACCACTTGCCCCAGAGAGTTTGATGACCTCATCTGGACGTGGTGATTGAGTACGTTTTTTTGGTACTTCAATTTTGAGTTTGCCCGAAAGATATTGACCTGTAAGGGAATCGGCATGTTTAGCCAATTCATCATAAGTCCCTTCAGCAATAATCACACCGCCATGTACACCAGCACCCGGACCGATATCAATAATATGGTCAGCCGCACGGATTGCATCTTCATCGTGTTCCACGACCAATACTGTATTACCTAAATCACGTAAGCGAATGAGGGTTTGTAATAAACGATCGTTATCGCGTTGATGTAGGCCAATTGATGGTTCATCAAGCACATACATTACGCCCATTAAACCTGCACCAATTTGTGAGGCTAAACGGATACGCTGTGCTTCTCCGCCCGATAAGGTTTCGGCAGAGCGAGCTAGACTTAAATAGTTAAGTCCCACACTCACTAAGAAGTGTAGACGTTCACGAATCTCTTTAAAGATTTTATCTGCGATTTCGCCTTTAGCACCTTCAAGGTTTAAACCTTGATAGTAGCTTTCAGCATCACCAATCGACATACGAGTAATGTCAGCAATCGTTTTATCTTTCACACGAACGTTGCGTGAAATTTCATTGAGACGTGAACCATCACATGCATCACAAGCTGCATTAGAGAGATATTGAGCTAAATCATCACGTACATAGTTACTTTCAGTTTCACGATAACGGCGTTCAAGGTGAGGCAAGACTCCCTCAAACGGTTGTACGCGAGTATGTTTACGGCCACGTTCGTCGATATAGCTTAAATCGACTTTTTCTTTGCCCGTACCTTGTAAGAATTTCTTTTGAGTGTCTTTATCTAGCTGGTTCCAAGGCGTATCAAGTTGAAAACCAAAATGATCGGCAACTTTTTGTAGCATTGAATAGTAATATGGACGTTGACGATCCCATCCACGAATAGCACCTTCACTAATCGCAAGGTCAGAATTTGGAATCAGCTTTTCAGAACTAAAATGACTGCGTGTACCTAAACCATCACAAACAGGGCAGGCACCGAACGGGTTGTTAAATGAAAACAAACGTGGCTCAAGCTCTGCGACAGCGCGATCACATTCTGGACATGAGTGCTTTGCAGAAAAAACGCGATCAGGATGTTCACCATTCATCCATGATAAAACAGCAATATCTCCACCTAAACGCAGTGCAGTTTCAAATGATTCTGCAATACGGTTTCCTAAGTCTTCACGCACTTTAAAGCGGTCAACTACAACTTCGATAGTGTGTTTTTTCTTTTTGTCGAGCTCTGGTGGCGTATCAATATCAATGATTTCACCATCTACACGAGCACGAACAAAACCTTGACCTTGTAACTGCTCGAACAGGTTACTGTATTCACCTTTACGCTCACGAACAACAGGGGCAAGCAACATGAGTGCTGTGCCTTCCTCAAGGTTTTTTACTGCATCGACCATTTCAGAAACAGTTTGCGCAACCATTGGCAAGTCGTGTTCAGGGCAGTAAGGCGTGCCGACACGTGCGTAAAGTAAACGCAAATAGTCATAAATTTCGGTAATCGTACCGACGGTTGAACGTGGGTTGTGACTGGTAGATTTTTGCTCAATCGCAATCGCTGGTGATAAACCTTCAATCGAGTCGACTTCAGGCTTTTCCATTTGCGATAAAAACTGACGGGCATATGCTGAAAGCGATTCGACGTAACGGCGTTGTCCTTCGGCATACAGGGTATCGAAGGCTAGAGAAGATTTTCCTGAACCTGATAACCCCGTAATTACCACAAATTTGTCGCGTGGAATATCGAGAGACACATTTTTTAAATTATGGGTACGTGCGCCTCGAATACGGATATGACTTTGGCTCATAAAACATCTCAATTATGTATTGATGAAAATTTAGGTGTTGTTTGATCAGCCACAGGGAAGTGTGACTAGTAGGAAACAACGGACCTTATATATGATAACGATTTAAAATTGTTCAAGTGGTACAAAATGATTTAAAGCGACAAATTGTGACGGTTAAACGACAATCGACAAAATTTGTTTAAATAAGCAGGTTGTATTTTTATCATTCCTTAGTTCAGATTTCTACTCTAGACAAATTTTAACCAGCAACATAACTTTACTAGACGACTGGTCTAATAGTTGTTTATGATGTGTGCATGAAACGATTAAATAAAAGTGAAACCACGCGACAACACATTTTAGATACCAGCTTTGAGCTGGTATTACATAAAGGTTTTGTTGGTGTTGGTTTGCAAGAAATCTTAAAGGCTTGTGACGTACCTAAGGGTTCGTTTTATCACTACTTTGCTTCGAAAGAGGCATTTGGCTGTGCATTGTTAGAACAATATATGGCTGATTATAAAGTCCGTGTGGAACAACTCTGGCAGCACAGCGAGCGAAGCGCCCATGCCCGTTTAATGGCATTGTGGCGGGCGTGGATTGATGATCCGGTAAATGGCAGTTGGGCTGAAAATTGTTTGATTGTGAAGTTGGCAGCCGAGGTTTCGGACTTATCAGAAGATATGCGTCAAATTCTCAATGACGGTGTGCACAAACTAACGCAGCGTTTAGCTTTGCTGCTTAAAGAAGGGCAACAAGAAGGGTCAATTCCAAAACATATTGAGCCTTTAAAAACTGCGCAAGTCATGTACCAGTTATGGTTAGGTGCTGCTTTACTTACAAAATTGTCGCAAGACAAAGCACATCTCCATCTAGCCCTTGAAACCACCCAACAACTCATAAAACCGATAGAGGAATAAAGCATGCGAAGTATTATCCATCGTAATTTTGGCGAACCTGTAGACGTTTTAGAGCAGGCGGATATGCCAAAGCCAGAACCAAAAGCAGGCGAAGTGCGTATTAAAACCATCATGTCTCCAATTCATAATCATGATGTATGGACAGTCCGCGGAAGCTATGGCTATAAGCCGACTTTACCTGCGATTGGTGGTAGTGAAGCGGTTGGTATTGTAGATGCGTTGGGTGAAGGTGTTGAACATATACAGGTAGGTCAACGTATTGCAGTGGCAGCTGTGCATGGCAGTTGGGCTGAGTACTTTATTGCACCTGCTCAAGGACTTATTCCACTTAATAATGAAATTGATGACGAAACAGCAGCACAGCTCATTGGTATGCCAATTAGTGCCCTGATGCTTTTAGATTTTGTTAACGTTCAACCAGGTCAATGGCTCATTCAAAACACGGCGAACGGTGCAGTCGGTAAAACAGTTGCGATGATTGCACAGGCACGTGGTTTATCTGTGATTAATCTAGTTCGTCGTACGGATGCAATTGCAGAAATGCAAGCATTAGGCATTCAACATGTTGTTGCGACCGATCAACCTAACTGGAAAGAACAAGTTAAACAGATTCACGGTGACCAACCTCTGATTGCTGGTGTGGACTCGATTGGTGGCAGTGCAAGTGGTGAAATGCTGCACTTACTCAGTGAAAATAGCTTGCTCGTTTCGTTTGGTAGTATGACTGGTGAAACCATGCAGATTTCATCGGGTGATCTAATTTTCAAACAAGCAACAGTAAAAGGTTTCTGGGCGAGTGTGGTTAGCAAAGAAATGCCAGCAGCTCGTAAAAAGGAACTAATTGTTGAGCTATTAACATTAGCGACTCAGAAAAAATTAATCCTTCCGGTAGAAGGTATATTTAGTTTTGATGAGATTAAAACTGCCGCTCAAAGCGCAACGCAAGGTGCTCGTCAAGGCAAAGTGTTGTTAAAGCCGTAAAATACTAAAAGATCAGTCGAGAGACTGATCTTTTTTCATATCTTTAAAATAAAAAGGAAAATTGTATGATCGGACAAATTTTAATTGCGCTTATCGCAATATTACATGTCTATATTTTAGTATTAGAGATGTTTTTGTGGGACAAACCTTATGGCATGAAAGCCTTTGGAAATAATGCCGAAAAAGCAAAACTCACTAAAGTAATGGCACAAAACCAAGGTCTTTATAATGGCTTTTTAGCAGCAGGGTTATTCTGGTCTTTATTGGCAGATGCACCATTTGCGACATCTATTGCCAATTTCTTTTTAGGTTGTGTACTGATTGCTGGTATTTATGGCGGGCTGACTGCCAGTAAAAAGATTATTTATATTCAGGCAGTTCCAGCATTGATTGCTTTAGTCGCTGTTAATTTTTTATGATGAGCTGAAATCTAGGTAATACTTTTAATTTCACGACGGAGCTTTAATCCGTGAGATTAGATACTATCAGCTAATTCTGTTACTTTTGTTTTGGCAAAAGTAACCAAAACCATGGTCATCTGCAAAACCTGTTGTTTTGCATCATCTATCCACTCTCTTGCAAAAACATTCATTTATAATCATAGGCAGGTTGCAGATGACGTTTAGCACAAGCAGATTGTGGTTTAAGTATCTTTAGTCAAACTGCACGATATTGAAGTTTATAGTTAAGCGTTGGATCTAGATTAAATATGTGGGCGTTATTTTTAAAGTGTATGTTGGGGGCTGGGGTTGTCCTCATCATTTCAATTTTATCGAAAAGTAAGGCCTTTTATATTGCAGGGTTGGTCCCACTTTTTCCTACATTCGCTTTGATTGCCCACGTGATTGTTTACCAGCAAAAAGGGGTGGAGGCGTTACAAAAAACGGCTCTGTTTGGCCTATGGTCACTTATTCCCTATGCCATTTATTTAGTTGCTGTTTATGTGCTGGCAACGCGTATGTCGATGTGGTCATGTCTAGGACTGGCAACTCTATGTTGGGTGGTCGCTGCGGCAGGTTTGATTTACGGCTGGCAGTGGTTTCAAAGTTAAATTTAAGGCTGACCATTTAACGAAGTAAATGATCAGAGCCTCATCTTGATTTAGATTTGATCTAAGCCCAACCATTGTCTTTTGTGGTAGGCACTATCCCAAAACAACCACTCAAGTTTTGCACCCATGGTATAAGCGGCATGCATTTTTTCTAAAGTGTCTGCATCACAACGTGCTGCAACTTTATCTACTGTCGCAATCACATTACGAACCGCTGTATGGAACTCTTCACCAGCGTAAGTATCAATCCATGCTTGGTAAGGGTTGTTAGGAATTGATTTATTCACAATATCTTTACCAACTTCGGCATAAATCCAGAAGCAAGGTAACAATGCTGCAAGTACGACAGGGTAGCTCTCAGACCAAGCAGTTGCGGTCAAAAATGAAGTGTAATGATGGCCTGCCAAGGTCAACGGCGTATTTTTAAATTCTTCTTTTGTGACACCAAAGTTTTTCATGAAGTCATCATGCAAGCTGCGCTCAACCACAATTGCAATTTTAGCGGCATCTGAAAATTGCATGATATCGTCAGCATCAAAAGCCTTTGCTGCTGCCACAGCAAGAACACGACCATAAGCCACTAAGTATTGGGCATCCTGAATGACATAATGACAAAAAGCTTCTTTATCTAAAGTACCGTTAGCAAGTTCTTGATTAAAAGGCAGGTCGAGAATTTTTTGATATAAATTTAAATTACGTTGCCAGAGTTCTTGAGAAAAAAGCATAAAACATTCCATTTAAAATAAGACAGCTAAACTGGATTTTAAATCAATTTTAAAATACAAAAATAATAATGATAGATATATCGCAAGAAAATATTTAATGCGATTAATGAGTTAATTAAATATTATAAATTTCTTTATTAAACAGACAGATAAAGGAAATTGAATAACGGCACAAAACATCATCGTTTTGTGGTTAATTATCGATATAATAGCCGCGGTTTTTAAGAAAGATTAAATTTATTCTTGGTATAGGTCTGATCCATGAAGCATTTCCGATTTTCGATATTTTTTACGGTGGTGTGTTTAGCACTATCCGCGTATTGGGGTTTTACCCACGGACCTGAAGCGGGCGTGTCTACCATGCTTAAAGCTTTAACAATTACAGCAATTTTAGCTGTAATGGAGGTCTCTTTATCTTTTGACAACGCTGTCGTAAATGCATCGGTTCTACGTAATTGGGACCCGTTCTGGAAAATGATCTTTTTAACGGTAGGTATTTTAATCGCCGTTTTTGGTATGCGTTTAGTTTTCCCTGTTGTAATTGTTGCAGTGACTGCAGATATGGGTGTTATTGAAGTGGCTAAATTGGCACTCAATGATCCGAAAACTTACTCTGATCGTTTAATGGCACACCATGCTGAAATTTCAGCTTTTGGTGGAACATTCCTATTATTGGTGTTCTTAAACTTCTTTTTTGATGACGAAAAAGAAACCCATTGGTTTAGATGGCTTGAATCTAAACTTGCAAGCTTGGCAAGCGTACCAGCAATGTCTGTATTTCTGGCTTTGATTGCCTTAATCGTGATGGCTGCTTATGTGGATGAAGTTCACCGCTTAGCTGTGGTCATGGCAGGTATTTGGGGCATTGTGGTTTATATTGGCGTTGAAGTACTTAGTCATTTGTTAGGTGGTGAACCTGAAATTGATGAAAATGGTAATGCTGTATTACAAGATGGATCAGGGGCTGCTTCTGGTGTGGTGAAAGCAGGTTTAGGTGGTTTCTTATATCTTGAAGTATTAGATGCATCATTCAGTTTTGATGGCGTAATCGGTGCATTTGCGATTACCAGCGACGTTGTCGTGATTATGCTCGGTCTTGCAATCGGTGCTATTTTTGTCCGTTCAATGACAGTTTACCTTGTAGAAAAAGGCACACTAGATGCCTATGTGTTCTTGGAACATGGCGCGCATTATGCAATTGGTGCTTTAGCATTCATTATGATTGCAAGTGGTACTGGCGTACATGTACCTGAAGTTGTCACAGGTTTAATTGGTGTAGCGTTCATTGTTTGGGCTGTTATTGCTTCAATTCAATATTCAAAGCGCGAGCAACAGTCGCCTTAAGCTAATTTTCAGCAAACTTAGATAGAATAAAGAGGCTAAATGCCTCTTTATTTTTTTAAGCCCAAATCGTTATTTTAAATAAGGTGTCCCGTATTTTTAGAAACGAATCGGCTTATAATTTACCTAGTTTGATAACGTGTATTGATATGATGAATGCTTTGGAACGTCGCTCAACTTTTGCCTTAAGTAGTATTTTCGCGCTACGCATGTTGGGCTTGTTCATGATTATTCCTGTCTTTTCTGTAGTTGGACAGTCATATCAATATGCGACTCCAGCACTCATTGGTTTGGCTGTAGGCGTTTACGGCTTAAGTCAGGCGATTTTACAAATTCCATTTAGCTTACTAGCAGACCGTTTTAGCCGTAAACCACTGGTGGTATTTGGGTTGTTACTCTTTGCGATTGGTGGTGCAATTGCGGGGTTATCTGACACGATTTATGGCGTGATTATTGGCCGTGCTATCGCTGGCGCGGGTGCAGTTTCGGCAGTCGTGATGGCGCTTTTAGCCGATGTGACGCGTGAAGAACAGCGTACTAAAGCCATGGCTGCAATGGGCATGAGTATTGGGCTCTCGTTTGTAGTGGCATTTAGTCTTGGGCCTTGGCTCACAAGCCTTGTCGGTATTTCTGGTTTGTTCTTTGTGACGACCATTATGGGCCTGATTGCGATTTTGATGTTATTGCTGGTGCCTAAAGTCACTCGTCACCATCGTAATTATCAGCAAGGCTACATGGCGCAGCTTAAGCAAGTTATTCAAATGGGTGATTTAAACCGTTTACACGTTTCGGTTTTTGCATTGCATTTATTGCTGACCGCCATGTTTATTTATGTGCCTTCACAACTCATTGAGTTTGCCCATATTCCTCTGGCGAGCCATGGTCTGGTGTATTTGCCACTTTTGGTTATTAGTCTATTTTTTGCATTTCCTAGCATTATCATCGCTGAAAAATATCGCAAAATGCGCGGCATTTTCTTAACAGCTATTACAGGCATTATTGCAGGTTTACTATTACTGATATTTGGTTATCAGTCCAAATATGTCTTGCTTGCAGGCTTAGGTATTTTCTTTATTGCCTTTAATGTCATGGAGGCTTTATTACCTTCTTGGCTGTCGAAGTCTGCTCCAATCCAGTCAAAAGCCACGGCTATGGGTGTAAATGCCAGTAGCCAATTTTTAGGCGCTTTTTTCGGTGGCACACTAGGTGGTCAATTATTGATGTTACATAATACTGCGATTGGATGGAGTGTCTTGGCAGGGATTGCTATAATATGGTTGCTAATTAGTTTTGGTTTAGCTCAGCCGCGGTATTTGTCATCGATTGTGTTGCCATTGCCGCAAGTGCAACAGGTGAATGAGTGGACCACACAGCTATTGGCAATTCGTGGTATCGAAGAAGTTGTGGTGATGCCTGACCAGCAAGTTGCTTATATTAAAGTCGATAAACAGTCTCTAGATGATGCTGCGCGACGTGATTTAACGCAGTTGTTCGGTAAAGAGGTAGCCATTTAAGCATAACTCTTATAAAGTAAAACATAGAAATGTATAGGATGAAGACAGCTAATGCGTGGTGTAAATAAGGTTATTTTGGTTGGTACTTTGGGTCGTGATCCTGAAACAAAAACTTTTCCAAATGGGGGCTCGTTGACCCAATTTTCAATCGCGACAAGTGAAGCTTGGACTGATAAAAATACCGGTGAACGTAAAGAACAAACAGAATGGCACCGTATTGTTTTGCATAACCGTTTAGGGGAAATTGCTCAGCAGTTCTTACGTAAAGGTTCTAAGGTTTATATTGAAGGTTCATTACGTACGCGTCAGTGGACAGACCAAAATGGCCAAGAGCGTTATACAACAGAAATCCGTGGCGACCAGATGCAGATGTTAGATGCTCGTCAACAAGGTGAACAAGGTTTCGCTGGTGGTAATGATTTTAATCAACCACGTTTTAACGCACCTCAACAAGGTGGTAATGGTTATCAAAACAATAACAACCAAGGTGGCGGCTACGGCCAAAACAATGGCGGTGGTTATGGTGGCCAAGGTGGTTTTGGTAATGGTGGAAGTAACCCTCAAGCGGGTGGTTTTGCGCCTAAAGCCCCGCAACAACCAGCTTCTGCACCAGCTGATTTAGACGACGATTTACCGTTCTAATTAAAGTTTCAAAAAGGCGAGTTTATCTCGCCTTTTTTATTACTCAATTCCAAGCAAACGTATAATTGCCGTACCCGCAGCTGCCAAGCAAATCACCAATAAAAGGGGTACTTTTTTCCAAACTAAGAACAGTGCTAGGGCCACACCAAATATTCGTGCGAAACCCGCGAAATGTTGACCTTCAAAAAATGTCGTGGTCACAGCGATTGCACAGAGCAAGACCGTTGCGCCGTTTGAGAGTAAAACTTGGTATTTTTCAGAAAACGAAAACTTGGCACCCAAGTGAAAACCAGCAAAGCGAATGCCATAGGTTCCAAGTGCTAACAAGCCTATACCCAAAATTATGAGTAACTGTTGATTCATTTCTTTCTACCCCATATTAAGCCAAAAAGTGAAATCAGAATCGGAAGTCCTGAAGCTAAAAAGGGTGTGGTGATCAGTGCTAAAGTAGATCCGGTAAATGCAGCTTTTCGAGTGGTTTTATTTTTTAAAGCATTAAATGTAAGTGCAATTAAAATCGCTGGGAAAATCGCATCTAAGCCAAATGTTTTAGGGTCTGGAATAGCACTCCCAATAAAATAACCAGCAGTGACACCGAGTGGCCAACTGAGCATGATGCCTATACCATATAGCCAGTAAGCAGCCTTTTTGGTTTCGAAATCAGGCTGTGCCATACCAAACAAAACGCTTTCATCGTTCATGATGTGAGACCCAAAATATTGAGAATATTTGCCTCGAATCAGTTCATTGACCGCAATACCAAAAGGTAAGTGCCTTAAATTGACGAGTAGTCCTGCAATTGCAGCCGCAATTGGGCTACCTCCTACAGCCAAGAATCCAATAAAGATAAATTCAGCAGTTCCTGCGAGCACAAATACAGATAGGCAAAGCGGAATCCAGAGTGCTAAGCCATAACTTGCGGCGAGTGAACCTAAAGACATGCCAACGACACTCGTCGCTAGACACACAAAGAAAATCGAGCGAGTCGTGTCTTTACTGAGTTTTTTAATGAGAGCGTATGTAGTCATAGCATGATATAACGAACGATTTTCCATTATAATGAATAAGTCTGATTGTTTTGTCAAAACGAACGATCGTTTTTTTTATAGAACGGATAGAATGAATGTCTCAGCCCATTGAAATTATTGCCAAAGGTTTAACGCGTGAACGCCAAAGAGCAGGGCTTTCATTGGCAGAGGTTGCTCGCCGTGCAGGTATTGCCAAATCGACTCTTTCGCAATTAGAAGCGGGCCAAGGTAACCCAAGCATTGAAACCTTATGGGCACTTTGTGTGGCGTTAAATATTCCATTTGCGCGTTTGATGGAAGAACCGAGCAATCAGGTACAAGTCATTCGCTGTGGCGATGGTCCAACAGTGAGCTCAGAGATCGCCAACTACAAAGCAATTTTGCTGGCGACTTGTCCGCCTCATGCGCGCCGTGATGTTTATTTATTGATTGTGGAGCCGGGTGAAGACCGGCTTTCAGAGCCACATCCAGTTGGTTCTGTAGAGCATATTATTGTGATTGAAGGGAAAGCTTTGGTGGGTTTAATTGATGAAGCGGTAGAGCTTGGTGTTGGAGACTATATTTGCTATCCAGCTGACCAGAAACATATATTTAGAGCGTTGCAAACAGGCACAAAAGCGTTGTTAATCTCTGAACAGAACTAAAGATTTTCAATCTGATTAAAATAAAAACAAAAAGCCATTTAGCAGTATCCGCTACAAAAAGGGCCAATTTTGCGTATAAATTTTGCAATTGGCTCTCTCTTTTATTACAAAAATGGCTCTCGTTTCTTGAGTGCCGAAACGACAAATTAAAGCCATTGGAAGTATGCATACGGAAGCGCCGGATAAGCTCAGTGAATTTTCTGTTTTAGGAATTGGGCAGAACGGCTAAATTTTTAGGGGATATTTTTTGGCTTCGGAGGTTTTCCGAGACTAGCCGATATCCTCCATATATTAAGGAAAATGATATGGCAGCTCATCAAAATGGTTCTGAAGCCAATCACTCCCAAAGTTTAAAACATGGACTTAAATCACGCCACCTCACCATGATCTCGATTGCTGGGGTTATTGGCGGTTCTCTGTTTGTTGGCTCAGGCAGTATTATCTACAACACCGGCCCTGTGGTATTTCTAACCTACGCATTAGGTGGTTTACTCGTTTGGTTCATCATGCGTATGTTAGGTGAGATGGCCGTTTTAAATCCTGATAGTGGCTCTTTTTCAACCTATGCGGACCGTGCAATTGGTCGTTGGGCAGGGTTTTCAATTGGCTGGTTGTACTGGTGTACTTTGGCAATGCTTATGGGTTGGGAAGCCTATGTTGCAGGTAAAATTCTAAACAACTGGTTCCCGTTTATACCGATCTGGGCCTATATGGTCGTGGTGATTGGTGCACTTGTTGTCGTTAATTTACAAAACGTGAAAAACTATGGCGAGTTTGAGTTCTGGTTCGCACTCATTAAAGTCATCGCGATTGTTATTTTCCTTGTGATTGGTAGTTTAGCCATCATGCATTTGTGGCCTTGGGGCAATCCGGCTGCTTCTGGTATTAGTAACCTAACTTCTCAAGGCTTTATGCCTAATGGTGGTTCATCCGTTATTACCGCCTTGCTTGGGGTCATGTTCGCCTATATTGGCGCTGAAATTGTGACTGTAGCAGCGGCAGAATCGGCAAACCCATCTAAAGAAATTCGTAAGGCATCGAACTCGGTGGTTTGGCGAATTATTTTATTCTACGTCGGCTCAATGTTCGTTGCGGTATGTCTCATTCCTCACAACAATGAACTTTTGAAAGATTCAACTTGGGGTACTTATAGTGTGACTCTGTCTGCCCTTGGCATTCCGGGTGCGCGCCATATCGTTAACTTTGTGGTTTTAACATCGGTATGTAGTTGCTTTAACTCAGCACTTTACACATGTTCACGTATGTTGTTCTCTTTAGCTAAACGTGGTGATGCACCGAAAAGTTTTGGTTCTGTAAACAGTAAAAGCAGCCCTTGGGTTGGGGTGATTGTGTCATGCTTCTTCTCAGTGATTGCAGTAATTTTAACTGCAACCGAGAGTATGAATGTTTATGACTTTTTCATGCTAACGACTGGTGCAGCAACACTGTATGTATACCTGACCATTGCATATTCTCAGCTTCGTATGCGTAAGAAACTTGAAGCGGAAGGCGTAAAAATTGACTTTAAAATGTGGATGTTTCCTTATCTAACATACGTGGTGATCTTTGCAATTATTGGTGCAATTCTTACCATGTTGATTGAAGGCACCTACTTTAAAGAAGTGATTTACACTACAGCATTGTTCGGCATTATTGTGTTCTTCGGATTGTTGTCCGAAAAATTGGGTTGGGGTAAAGATCGTAGAGCGACTCATTTAACTCACAGCCATGAAGAAAAGTTAGTTTAGAATCTTTAAACAAAAAGAGCCTCACAATCAGGCTCTTTTTTTATTTGTCTTAATAATAGACAACCGTTAATTCAGCGTAGGTACACCTGCTTCACGTAAGCATTGGAGCAAGACGCCAAAAGCCATCACCATGTCTTTTTCATTTACGCATGCAAAGCCCATCAGCAATCCACGTTCGGCATGTGCATGCGACTGCATGTAGTACTGAGACAGTGGACGAACTTTAACACCACGTTCAAGCGCAGTCGCCGCAATCGCGACATCATCGCAAGCGTTTGGCAGTTTTAAAACCAGATGTAACCCCGCGGCTTCATCATATTCATGAATAAATTCGGGGCCAAGGTAACGTTGAATTAAACTCACCAAGTAGTCACGGCGTTTGCCATAAAGTAGGCGCATACGGCGAATATGGGCTTCATAATGGCCTTCACGAATAAATTCAGCGAGGGCTTTTTGCTCAAGCAAATGGCCCCCACGATAAAGCTCGGCTGCCACGATACGTAGTGGTGAAAAAAGTGGTTTAGGTACGACCAAATAACCAATTCTTAAAGATGGATAAATGGTTTTACTAAATGTGCCCATGTACAGCACAGGCGCATCATTTTCTAAACCTTGTAAAGATGGATAGGGCTGGCCCGAGAAACGGAACTCACTGTCATAGTCATCTTCGACAATCCAGCTATTGTGCTGACGTGCGATTTGAATCAATTGTCTGCGACGATCAAGACTTAAATGTGAGCCAAGCGGATATTGATGTGAAGGTGTGACAAAAATAAGTTTAGGCGGTACCGCCGGATTTTCTTCAGGAATAATGCCTTCAGCATCGACAGGCATCGGCTGAATATCAAGACCATTAATCCGTAACGTATTACGCATTCCCCAATAAGCGGGATCTTCAATCCAGATTTTATCTCCCATATCGCTAAGGGCACGTGAGACTAAGTCGATCGCTTGGTGAATGCCTTCGGTAATAATAATCTGGTCCGCATCGCACTGAACTGAACGTGCAACGCGTAAGTAATCTGCCAACGCACTTCTAAGTTCAATACATCCACCTGCATTGCTGTAAATAAGGCGGTTAATATCTGGTTCACGGCTTAAGCGTGCTTGAATGCGGCTAAAAATATGATGCGGAAACTCCGTCACATCGGGTGCTCCCGGCACAAAAGCTCCCCATTGGTGTGGTGAAGCTGCAGCATAACCCAATAAGTTGGAACCACGCTGTGATAGAGCATAAGAGCTTTGAGCTTTCGGACTTGAAACCACTTTTTTCTTATTTTGTGTATTTAAAAAACTCTCTGGTAATTTTTCGGCAACCCAAGTGCCATGACCCGTACGAGCTTCTAAGTAGCCTTCAGCTTGTAGTTGTTCATAGGCAGTAAGCACTGTATTTCTTGAAACATGAATTTCACTGGCTAAGTCGCGTGACGCAGGTAGACGGGTCTTGGGCTGGATGACTCCATCAATAATGGCACCACGCAGGCAACGGAAAAGGCGTTGATGTAGTTTCCCTTCAGTGTCCTGTTGGAGTCGTTGCAGCAAATGATCTCCAAGTAAACTACGCAATTGGCTCTCTCCTACAGTTAAAAAGTGGCTCTCGTCAGTTGGCACCAGACGAGCGAAATTACATGCATAGGCAGTCGTTGTAAAGCACCCTGAAAATTAAGCACAGGATGCAAAAAACCAAAGCTGCAACTGATGATGAAAATATGAGGGAATCAAATGGATAATCAACATTCTGCACTTAACGCACGTAAACAGCAAGCAACTCCACGTGGTGTAGGCGTGATGTGCCAGTGGTATGCGGAAAAAGCTGAAAATGCTACGCTTTGGGACAAGGAAGGCAACCAATTTATCGACTTTGCTGGTGGTATCGCGGTTTTAAATACCGGCCATCGCCACCCTAAAGTGATTGCAGCGGTGACTGAACAACTCACTAAATTTACGCATACTGCCTATCAAGTAACACCATATGAAAGCTATGTAGCTTTAGCTGAGCGTATTAATGAGCGTGCGCCAATTGCTGGTCCTGCCAAGTCAGCTTTTTTCACAACTGGTGCAGAAGCAGTTGAAAATGCGGTGAAGATTGCTCGTTGTTATACAGGTCGTCACGGCATTATCACTTTCGGTAATGGTTTCCACGGTCGTTCATTCATGACTATGGCAATGACGGGTAAAACAGCGCCTTACAAACGTGATTTCGGTGTAATGCCAGCGGGGGTATTCCACGCACGTTACCCTGTGCCTGCTAAAGGTATTTCAGTAGACGCGGCAATTGAAAGTGTTGAAGATATTTTCAGTGAAGATATTGCACCACATGATGTTGCAGCAATCGTACTGGAGCCAGTACAAGGTGAGGGCGGTTTTAATGTTGTGCCAGCTGAATTCTTAAAACGTTTACGCTCAATTTGCGACAAGCACGGTATTTTACTTGTCGCTGACGAAGTGCAATCAGGCTTTGCCCGTACTGGTAAATTGTTCGCAATGAACTATTACGAGACTAAAGCAGACCTCATCACGATGGCGAAAAGCTTGGGCGGCGGCTTCCCTATTTCAGGTGTTGTGGGCCGTGCAGAAGTAATGGATGCACCAAACCCAGGTGGACTAGGTGGTACTTACGCAGGTAGCCCGATTGCGGTTGCAGCTGCGCACGCTGTTATTGATGCGATTGAAGAAGAAAACCTATGCGACCGTGCAAATGAATTAGGTGCTGAGTTGGTTGTTGCACTTAAAGATATTCAACAAGCAACAGGTGACGTCGTAACTGATATTCGTGCATTGGGTTCAATGGTTGCGGTAGAGCTTGAAACAGCTGAGCAAGCAAAAGTTGTACAAAACTATGCAATGGAAAACGGGTTGTTACTTCTTACTTGTGGTAAATACGGTAATGTAATTCGTTTCTTATATCCATTAACCATTCCTGCTGAGCAATTCCGTCAAGGTCTTGATATCTTGAAACAAGGTTTTGCGACACTAAAAGCAGGTAGTGCAAAAGCAATGGAGCAATCTGCATGATTCAAAATAATTTGCAGTATTTATTAAAACATCCTGATATCTCATTAGAAGCACCTGCATCAAATGACTATGTCGAGGTAAATGATGCTGCTACGGGTGAAACTTTGGCATGGGTAAAAACCTATGACCGTGCAGGGGTTGAAGCCGCAATTAATCGCTCAGCAAAAGCGCAAGCTGCTTGGAAAAAGCAAACTGCCTTGGCTCGCGCTGATGTGCTATTGGCATGGTACAACCTCATGCTTGAGCATAAAGAAAATCTGGCTCAAATCTTAACAGCTGAGCAAGGTAAACCATTGGCAGAAGCACGTGGTGAAATTGGTTATGCAGCATCATTTATTCGTTGGTTTGCCGAGCAAGCGCGCCGTATTGATGGTGAAGTCTTAACACCTACGTTGCCAAATCAACGCTTGCTTGTGATTAAACAAGCGATTGGTGTTACTGCCGCAATTACGCCGTGGAACTTCCCAGCTGCCATGATTACGCGTAAAGCAGGTCCGGCTATTGCTGCGGGTTGTTCAATGTTGGTGAAACCAGCAGAGCAAACGCCGTTAACCGCTTATGCGCTTGAAGTATTGGCTTTACAAGCGGGTTTACCAGCGGATGTTTTAATTAACATTAGTGGTGATGCTGTTGAAGTCGGCAAAACCCTATGCGAAAGCGATATTGTTCGTAAGTTAAGCTTCACAGGTTCAACTCAAGTTGGCCGTATTTTGATGCAACAATGTGCGCCAACCATTAAAAAGCTTTCGCTTGAACTCGGTGGCAATGCACCAGTTGTGGTGTTTGACGATGCCAATCTTGAACAAGCGGTTCAGGGCATTATGGCAAGTAAATATCGTAACAGCGGTCAGACTTGTGTTTGTGCTAACCGTATTTATGTTCAAGACGGTATTTACGATGCATTGGCAGAGCGTCTGGTTGAAGCTGTATCTAAGCTTAAAGTTGGTGATGGCCGTCAAGAAGGTTCAACTCAAGGGCCTTTAATTGATGAAGATGCGATTGCAAAAGTTCAGTCTCATATTACAGATGCAACCGAGAAAGGCGCAACAGTTCGTATTGGTGGTCAACGCTCGGCACTTGGTGGCACATTCTTTGAGCCAACAGTTTTAACTGGCGTAACTCAAGACATGAAAGTGTCTAAAGAAGAAACTTTTGGTCCGCTTGCACCACTATTCCGCTTTAAAACTGAAGATGAAGCAGTGGCGATGGCGAACGATACCGAGTTTGGTTTAGCTGCTTATTTATTTACTCAAAGCACAGCTCGTCAATGGCGAGTGGGTGAAGCACTTGAGTACGGTATGGTCGGCATTAACACGGGCGCGATTTCAAATGAAGTTGCTCCGTTTGGTGGCGTAAAACAGTCAGGTCTAGGTCGTGAAGGTTCAAAATTCGGCATCGAAGAATATGTCGAAATGAAATACCTCTGCGTAGACTTATCTGAGTAAGGAACCAAACGAGTTCGTTTTGTTCTGAACGAAAACATGCAGTTATGCTGTATGTGATGTGTCACAAAAACCGGTCATGCCCATTCATGACCGGTTTTTTATTTAAGTTGGTAGGTATCCTTCATGACTTTCTGGTAAACGTCTGAGTTCTTCTATCAGTGTTTCAATGAGTTTTTCAACTACAAGACGTTGGCCTTTTCGGGACACATAAACCAGTTGTAGCATGCCAATATTCGACTTCCAGTCAGGAAGAATATGAACCAGTGTACCTTTACGAATTTCAGATTCGACAGTTAAAAAGGGAAGGTCGGCAATGCCTAAACCATCCATAACCGCATAGTAAACGCCTGCCAAATCATTACTTTTGATTCGTGGTTGATAAGGGATATCAACCGATTCACCGTTGCGGATATTGCATAAATGCCAAATGTAATTTTGCTTTTGAGTCCCTAAGCTAATACTTGGAAATTCCTGTAATTCGGAATAATTCTCGATGGCACGACCTTGCAGTAATTCAGGCGAAGCCACTAGGCAATGGTCAGTTTTAATCACATCACGAACAATTAAATTTGAATCTTCATTCGGTTCGAAATTGGTACGAATGGCGAGGTCGATATCATCATGCAGAATGTCTACTCGACGGCTCGTCAGCTCAAGCGATATTTCAACTTTAGGGTAGGTTTTTAGAAACTGATTTAAAATTTTTCTAATTTGAAAATGCATCATTAAAGGTGGGCAGCTTACTTTTATTACTCCTTGCGGTTCACTTTTTTGTTTTAACAAAACGTTTTCTGCACATTCAACTTGAGCAATAACTTTGCAGCATTCCTCATAAAATTCTTGACCTAAATCGGTCACTTTAAAATGACGGGTAGTTCTTTGAATGAGGCTCACATTAAATTTATTTTCAAGATCAATAATACGTCGGCTGAGCTTAGATTTACTAATATTTTCAGCTTCACTGGCCGCACTAAAGCCGCCGTGTTTTACGACTAAATAGAAATAATAAAAATCATCAAAAGAGCTTATCAATGTCAGATCAATCCATTTAAATTTAAGATTAGAGCGCTTAGGCACTCTAATCTTAACAATTCAGCTTATTTTTGCGATGTATTAAAACTATAGCTGGTCATCAGGTTGCGATAATCAGGAATATGATTTGAGAAGAGTGCACCGAGACCTTCCACATCATTACGCCAGTCACGGTGTAACTCACATGCCATACCGAACCAAGTCATCAGCTGAGCGCCTGCTTTTGACATACGGTCCCAAGCAGCATCACGGGTTAATTCATTGAAAGTACCAGAAGCATCAGTAATCACAAATACTTCAAAACCTTCTGCGAGAGCAGATAAAGCTGGGAATGCCACACAAACCTCAGTGACTACACCAGCAATAATCAGTTGTTTCTTACCTGTCGCTTTGACCGCTTTTACAAAGTCTTCATTGTCCCAAGCGTTGATTTGACCAGGACGTGGAATAAAAGGTGCCTCTGGGAAAAGTTCTTTTAATTCTGGAACTAAAGGACCATTTGGACCGTTTTCAAAACTCGTGGTAAGAATAGTCGGTAAATTAAAATATTTCGCAGCATCTGCAAGTGCTAATACATTATTTTTAAATTTGTCTGGATCGATATCTCGAACTAAAGAAAGTAAACCTGCTTGGTGGTCAACTAAAAGAACCGCAGCATTATCCTTGTCTAAACGTACGTAATCTTGAGCCATTTTTTATTTCCTCGTGTTATCAAAATAAATAATCAAAAATTATTAAGTAGGTCATCAGTGCCTAAAATTATGCTAGATGAGTTTGTTGTCGTGATTAAGTCTAAAAAATAGGATTAAGAATTTTAAAAATAGGACGATCTTAAAAAGAATAACTCAAACTTTATGATTGTCTCATAGATGAAATAATGTGTTGCTAATCCTGATCTATAAACTGCA